>JGI24022J15233_10008424_pt1 | contig 11516 bp, 8 predicted proteins | sample Ectturendosymbi2_FD_15233 | JGI IMG/M metagenome (IMG submission 15233)
GGCGCACAAACTGAAGTGCGAGAAGCCGCTGATGAAGCAGAACTATCCTCGCATGAAACGAGCCACCGTGTTGTCCGTGGACAAAGAAGTCCAGCGCTCGTCTGCCGAAAGCTCGTGCTCCAGTTGCTGACTGCTGCTTCTGTGATAATTCCCCTTCGCGCCTTGTCAGTTACAAGCGGCTGTAGGCGTCGGCTGCCCAGGGTGGCTGCGCTGTAGCGATGATAGGCGCGAGGTTCATTCTCTGCCAACACGCACTTGGCACGTGCTGCAGTCGTCGCAAAAGTCTTTTTTCCTTGGTACTCTTCTTCACTCCTACAGAACGTCTACAACCCGTGAGCGTGAACACAGCTTCCCAGGCCGGCGCATGTGGTTTCTCTGCTTGTCAGCGTGAACTTTGCGCCACAGACCATAGTTTGGTGCCAAGTACAGATGCGCTTAACAGAAGCTTTATAAAGCTGTTATGAAGTGTTGTTGGTGATATGAAGAGAAGTCAATTTAGCTCTCACTTTGAAAGATATGCTCAGCTACATCTTTCTTGTTTCGTAATTTTTCATGAAAAACAATAAACATATGAAAATCATAACAAATTTATACCTTTCTATATTACTGAAGGATCTATAACTGTTCGAATATATACCTGTATAAAAGCTGCAATTTATAAACGTGTAATTTATGAATAAATTTTACTGATCTTTCTTTATACCTTACTTTATTAAGCGAACTTGTTTGATTGTTCTACCGATGACAAGTTAGCGATGCTCCAAGTAGATCGTCTCGCACTACAGAAAGCAGCACTTCCCATCTCTACTGCATTGTCGGCAGTTGGTTACGATTAAGTTGTTTACGTCAACGTGTTAACAAATGACGTAAAATGCAAGACCGTCATCGTGATATTTATCGCTTGCAGCTACTGTAAACAGTTGAATTATTCGTACGAGTAAGTCACGAAGTCACCTCGTTGAGCAGATGCCTGGTATTTGTCTTAGTCTCAGATTCACCGGCATCAGACAATAACACAGCAGTCATCTGGTTATGCAGCAACGTTGCTCTGTCAGCGGCTTCAAAAACATTTGACCTACACCCAGGTACTAAGTTGAATTGTATGATGGTGGCGATTGTAGTATCTTGCTTGCGCCAACAAGATGTGAACAGTTCTACGAAGAGACACGTTGCCTTTATGGTTTTCGAAAAAATGTTCCTGGTAAAAGGATTTTGCAGATTCGACGTCTTGTTTCGAAAGAGATGCCATGAAAATAGGTTTTGCTCAAAAATCATTTAATCGCTTAAAAACGCTCACTGTTGCAATGTTTTTTGGAACAGAATGAGAATGGTTGGAGTTGTGCGAGCTTTGCCGCTTATGTTTCATTCAATTTAAATGTCAGTGATTTGTTTATAGAATAATTTCAATATCACTGATATGCTTATTATAAAAGGCTGTACTGCCTAGATACGAGAAGAGTCAATCGCTTAGTGTGGTAGATTTTCTAAACAATTCAAGCGGTTGATATTTTCAACGAACGCTTGACGTTTACCAGAACCAAACCTGAAATTTCGTCCCATTTCCTTCGCACCACCAATCGCAGGTGCCGGGCGTTCCTTACTGTGACGTGCTGTGAAACACATTGTGCCATTTCTTGCGTGTTTTAAATGTTCACGACGTGCATTTCTTCGATACTTCTTGCTTTCCTGACTTATGCAATACGTGGACAGCTCCTTGTTATTCTGCTGCGCCTTGTCGCCTTGCTTGTGTTTACAGTGAAAAGCCAGCTTCCTGCACCAGGCCACTCAGCTACGTCCGCCTTTTACCGAGCTATTGTCTTCAAANCAACGTCTGTTCGAACGGCAGACCAGTTTTATTGCTTATTTATGTCGCGCTGACTGGTTCAGCTCTCACCATTTTTCCACGGCATCATTTGAACGGTTTCAAAAGGGACTCCGCCTGCAGGCTTTCGTTTCAGCCTTGCCCAGTGCGTCGCCACACACCCGCCTTGTTCATTTGCATCCTCCTCGCAGAAGCCGATGCCTGCGATGTTTGTTCACAATAAACAAAGTTTTTTCGCGCCGCGGTTGGTCTTTAACCTGTAAAGTTATCAAGAAAAGGGAGTTGGTCTGCTACTTACTAAATTTTCGCTGCCCGGAATACGGTGGAATCCATAGTTTCTGCCAAGTGTAGTGCGCTGTGATAGAACTTGGTGAGAAACAGCACAGACCTGAACTACAAGCGCATGTATTGATCCTATTTTCACTTGTTAGCTTGCTGCGGTATATATCAAGCTACCAGTAAATAAGTAGATTGTCGGTCTGCTGCCGAAATCAATAACAGTTAAGAAACAGCTGATAAACACTCATGCGAAATTCATTCGCGCAATGTTTGCTTGTCTGATGAAATTGGCTGTCAATCACCTTTAGAAGAAAGGAATTTTCTCGAAAAACATCATTTATCATGTAATAATTTCTGTACATTCTAGATGTCGTGAGGGAAATGCAGTAATGGTTATTGCAGTTCGACAAGAGTGCCCATATGTGGTTTGATGACTTTGAAAGTCACTCTTTGCATTGTCATATCATGCAAATGACCTTCGAAGCATAAAACAAAGTGAATGTCGAGCACTGTCAAACGAAAGTTACAGGAAGAAACGTTGAATGCTCATGAAAGTTAGCCAAAAACTACCTGATAAAATATTATGCATGATTTCACCAAAATCCATACTATAAGAACACAGCTGGTAAAATTGCGAGATGGGAATCCGTGAAACGAAGCCAAGCCTGTTGTGGAACTTATAACTGCAGATCTTGTGGTGCTGCAGCACAATGCTGCGGTGGATAATAAAATGGATGCCGATTTTGCGCATTTGACCTAAGGTAACCTCGCGCGATGAAAACGCTGGAAACACTGCTCGTTTCTGCGACAAGGTAGGGCCGGAGGGAAGTTTGTGCTGTACTCGACTGATTCCGTTATAAACCTAAAGCCCAAACGTAAAGCAAAACGGAAAATATGAAAAGTGTGGAAACTTGTGCAACTGCTACCAAAACGAAAGTCGTAAAGCTGAGAGCCGAACTGAAAAGCATTGGTATACGAGCCCTCGAACCTACCTGTTAGGCTACGAGGTCGCTGCCGTCTGACTGATAAACTCAGCGTTTTATCCGAGCTGTGTCATGCCAGGCGGATCCGTAGTTACTACCTTGACGCAGAAACGAGCAGTGTTTCCAGCGTTTTCATCGCGCGAGGTTACCTTAGGTCAAATGCGCAAAATGGCATCCACTTCATCATCTACCCAGTCCCGTCGCCACGAGGGGGCTTTGGTGGGCTTAGCCCCCCCCAAATTGAAACGTGAAACACTATAAATCAGTAGAGTTTTGGTTAATTTTATAATATCAAGCCCCCCTGCACAAATGCAAAGCCACCCTATTGAAAACTATCTGGCGACGGTTCTGCATCTACCCAATGCTGCGTTGCCTTGAGCCACATAAAAATGGAGTCGAACCAACGACCCTCCGTGTAACAGCAACAATAAACTTTCCCCACCCGACTAGGTAGACTCTACTATTGCTGCTACGAATTCAACGCTGTATGTGGCGAATCACCATGCCACACTCATTAGGGCAGTGGTTTTCAACCTTTTCTGTGCTGCGACCCATTCATAAACCCCATCTAAAACTCGAATAAAGCAAATGCAACACAGCTGTGTACATAAAATATGTACTCGCGGCCCATCCAAAATGGTTCAGCTCTACAACACTATTTTTCTGCGTGTCTGGGATTTTTTCAGTTTAGGAAATATTTTTGTGTTGGTCTGCATGCCCTGACCGCGAAAAGTGACATTCATGCTCAAGTAAAGTTGCTTCACTAGCCACCAAACAGAGAAACACGTCTGCGCATAATGTCTGACTGCCCCCACAAAAATATATCTATTGCGTTGAAGTTAACATACCAATGTTCCGCTTGGTTAACGCGATAAAAGATGTGTTATTTAAATATGATCTCATGCAACTTGTTGCAAAATGTTCATTCCCGAAAAATGTTTAAACGTTTTCACCAACCAAATGGAGGATATACTCGAACTACCACTGTTCACTATATCAATTTTTTGGAAAAGTACTGGAGAGCAGTCATTTATCCAAGTGAAATAAAGCATTTTGCACAACATTTTTAATAAGTGCTTTAATGCTCTTGCCATAACAATTATTGTAATGCAACTAATAACCGACCAAAATGCGCTATTTTTTTATTCAAATCACGATTTTTTCAAATTTTTCTCCAAAATATTAAGCGATTCCTAAACCTTCTTCAGGAATGAAAAACCAGACATTATGAAAGCTGTTGAAATTCATGCATTTTCAACTCTTTTAATTTTTCCTTCACAAACGGGTTGAACAGTTGAGCTTTACATCGAGTATTTACAGTTTGGGGACAAAGAAACCTTGACCAATGGGTCTTGTGACCATTAAACCAATTCTCAACAAATTTCCCCGGACAACCAGTAGTGCAGTCGACACTCAAGACCATACACACCAAGTAAGAACTAAATGCTTCAAACTTCTATCCTAGACTTGCTTAAAAAAGCCAAAGCCAAACGTAACCTGATTGTTCGAGACGAGACCAACAAGGCTCGAGACCTGACAATTTGTCGTAGTGAAATACCAACTCTATGTTTAGTGCAACAATATATCTGACCCTTCACCTTGCTTGACTGCATGCGACACTTACACGGATGGCACAAAATGCTTAGCCTATATGTCGGCGTTTCCAAGCCTCAGATTCGACGATTTCATCTGGTTTTTCCATTCCGAAAATCAGACCAACAGCGGAAAGACTAAATAGATTGATAGAGTGTTGCATCTTACATGGTCTTGAGCGAAACTGCTCGAGGCAGAGACATATATTCTAGACCAGATCTGAGATCTTGATGACCGACTCCTACACTGACAACGACTTCACAAGGTAGAGTCTACGTCTGAGCATGTATGAATCGGAGTTCAATTCATTTATACGAAATAGGGTTACCATATCTGAAGAGGCTAAATTCCTGACAACTTCATTGGCTACTTTTCGTGACAAGTAAGCGCTATTCGGCATTTTTCAGTACGTTCTTACAACTCTCAATCTACCGCAAAACAGCACCACTCCCACTATTTATGCAAAATTGTCGTAGGCCTAGATGCTAAAAGCAGCCAAAGAAGTAAGCGTTGTATTTCTCATCTTCACAGCATATACACATTGTTTCAAGTAAAACGTAACTTACCATCTGCAAAAATTCCGCACATTCGAGCATTTTATCAGAAAATTTTCTATCCCCTCTCGTAGGCCCTGGTTGTAGCCTACGCAAGTCAGTTTTTATCTCGCTTTAGTGCTGACAAACACCTGTTTGATGTGGCATTCGTGTCAGGTAAAAAAAACAAAAGCAGACCCAAAATGTTCCAGACACCTGAAAATGCAATAGTCCTACTCTCACTCGTCTGCGATTCTGCTTGGCTTCAAACGTATTGAGAATGACTCGACTTAGAGTCAAGAGCCCCATGACGTACAGTAGACTCGAATTCTGCATTTGTGACCCGTAGACCTACCCATCTTGGTTAGGTGCACTGAAATGTTTCAGAGACTGATAAAATTGGTTGAACAGAGTTGCGGGATTACTCAATCTGCAAACCACTTCAAGATGTGACATAGGTTGCCACCGACCAGAGATGAGCACTGCACTTATTCACTCAATGAGCTGGACTTGGATTGGACTGGATCCGGCCTATAACTATTTTTTTTGGATTGAATCCGAACTGTAAACCGCTTCAAAAATTTATGATCAGGACCGGAATTGGACTGAATTAAGGAAAAGAATTGCGTGACTTTTGTTGTTAAAAAGCTGTAATTTGTTAACTTTTCGAACTTGGACATCACATTTTACAATTTTTTTTGATGATGGTGAACTGAGTTAGTGAGTTTATAATAATCAGGACTTAATCTGGAGCGTTAAATATGACAGTCCACTTATCTCTGCCACCGACCTACAATACTCTTCATAATTCTTTCTTAGAAAATGAAAGAAATGATCATCTAACTATTTAGAGTCAAAATTTGTACTGAAAATATATTTCCTTGTTTCTTTTCTTTGTTTTGAAAAAGTCCGTCAGTGCATTGCAATTTGCAAATTCTCCATCACAAACCTACAAGCATAGGTGCGACATTTTTGGAAAGCCAAGAGAAAAAGTGCTATAACTACAAAGGGGTTCCGTATCAGAGGGTGAAATGGTTGTTATTGCGAAAGTCCCGGCCGGATCCACCATTTCTTTGTTCAGATATCTGGTATTTTATGCGTATCTTCATTAAAAATCCTGGAAATAATTCACATTTTTTCCACGATAGTGCATGTATAAACATGTTTTTTTCGGCTAAGCTTAATTTTATGGATAGTTGTACCTTTTGTTTTTCTTCCACAACAGCAGTTTTTTCTCTTTCTGTGAGTGTTAGAGTATTTGCACTCTTTTTAGTGGGTTCTTTTCATTCCCAATTACGTTTCGTAGTGCTGAATCAATGTGAAGACAAAGTTGTTATGGTAATTGACGCTTATCATTCATTGCAATTTTAGCTGGAGATGGGCGTGTCGCTGTTTAGAAGAACTTTTGCAAGGCATAACGGTGATCTTAAAGCAGAGTCTTGATATCACTCACCTGAAGATGTCCTCACCGATCGTAGGTATGGTTTTCATGCTATGCTATTGCTTTTCTATTTGACTTGTTTATTTCAATGTTCTCTTCGAATTTTCAAGACTTTTGTTGGAAATTTTCAGAAATCAAACAGTGATTTAAATAGAGAATACAGTAGTTTCATCGGTCTAATAATGGATTGTTCCTTCTGACAGAGGAATTTATCTGAAAAGATGGTGAGGTCAAAAAATTAGGATATGGAAACAGTAGCATGCATTCCAAAAATCATCCCCATCCCGATGTCATGTGTAGTGCAGAAGCAAGCTGTGTTGTTTGGCATCTCCTAATGCTACAGGTAGGGGTACACACATTACTGCATAAAGACACTGGCGTATGGAAAATCTTGTTGCATGGGGATCAAAAGCCATTTTCCATGAAAAATTTTTTACTTCCCCGAATTGTTATGCTCAGTAGCTTTCATCACGTGAAAAGGGCTTCTCTACTGCTATCTAAAATTTGAATTAGATGTCTATAGCTACAGTAGGCTATGAGAAATTAAGGAAAAAATGAAAGGAAAAGTCATCCATTTTTTCAAATCAAAATATTTTTATTGCATTAAAAACCTGTTTTTGGTTAGTTTTTTTTCCATGAAAAAAAATTTCATTTCTCAGAAAATTTACAAACATCATTGGCAGCATCCAAACAACCATATCCAGTTTTCACTTTTGAAGGAATAAAAAACCTTTTCAAGCAAAATTACTGATCTCTGTAAAATATCTAAGCAATTCTTACATGTCAGTTGCTTCTCAGAATAAGGGATTAGGGTGGTGATTATTTTGTTGTAAGCCTTAACCTAACCATAAACCTAAGCCTTGCCGTAAGCGTAAAACTAAAAACACTAACACAGACTAAACCCTAACCCTAAATACTACCCCTGAAACTAAAGCGTAGCACTAACTCAAAACTCTAACCATAAATCTATGTCTTGTTTTCAAAAGTTTTTAAGAAAAGTACATCAAAAATGCTCCCAAAAAAAGTTCTGACAATACTGTATATAATCTTATGTCAAAACATCAAAGTGTCTGCTGTATTAACAAAACCAATACAATCATGGTTAGATCCAAACCAACAACCCTTCACACAGCTGGAATAATCACTTCCCACTTGACCATGTTTGCCATCATTTGATAGGCTCAAACTCAGTCTTATATCTAGCATAAATCCAGATATGGCTTTCAAAGCAGGATATGATGTTGTAGTCCTTCGAAAGCAAAAACCAGACATGTTTGTTTAGACATTACCGACGTCATTTCAGTTCACCTATTTTTCACAAATTTTGCAGTTTTATTTTATGGAGAAAGCTATCTATCCGGACCCATATTTTTGTCCACCTATGTAGGCCTGTCGCCAGGATTTCACAGCAGCGAGGCCACATTTTTTAAATACAATATTGGATGTATGCAGCAACCAGGGGGGCCAAACGTGAAATGGGGAAACACAGATTTTAAATGGGGGCCAGGCACCACTGGCCCCCTGCTGGTGATGTTGTCCAATAGATGGCCCCCTGTTGGCGATGTTGTCCAGGCACCACTGGCCCCCTGCTGGCGACTGTTGTCCAATAGACCCTCTATCTGTTTTTAGTTATGAAAACTGCAAACAGTGAAACGTAAATTATTTATGTTTCGGCTCAAGGCTTTACTTAATTTAAAAGTATAGGCTAGTAGCTAATGATCAAAAATAAATGTTGGAGATTAGATTGCTGTCATTTAATACTGCATATAAAACATTGTTTTGTTTTTTCTAATATGAAAAGAAAATATTTTATTGATAATATATTTTTATTGCTCACAGAGCCTTTACAAATTTAAAGTGTAAGGAAGTTTATATTAGCATACTGTCAAGCTGTCTGTTTTTCCTTAATTTACCAAGTCATGTGGGTGAGCCTAAAGCATGTTTTAGTAAGATTAGTGTGATTAATGCTTGAGTATAAATATCTAAATTTAAAAAAAACAAGGTTTTATTTTAGTTTTGACAAATTTATGATAAAATAAAACCTTAAACAAGGTTTAAGGTTTTATTTTACCATAAATTTGTCACCAAAAATGTTTTACAAAAACTTAATATCCAAAATTGTTTAACTACAAAACAATGCAAATATGAACCAAACATGATATGAATGACTATGGAACCCTTCATGCTATATTTTTTTACAATTTCTATTACTTTTATTTATTTTCCATTCTGCACATTTTTTTTAAAATGAAATGTTTTATTGAGGTAGTTTCATGTGGAAAGCAATTAATTGAAGCAGCCCAAACAGGAAACACTACTGCAGTTGAAGAACTGTTAAAAAATTTAAAGGTGAGAAGTGGAACTTTGTGCTGTACCGCAGTTAATACTTAAATCATTGTTTTTACATGGAGGTTTAGCTATAAAATTGAAACTGTGATTTGAAGATGTTTAAAAGATGAAAGTAATTGAGCAGAATATTTTGTAGTTAGATGGTAATGTGATATATATGCTCTACCTGAAGGGCTTCTAAAAGTAAAAAGGATGTTTTTATAATTTCAAGCGTATAAAGAGAATTATGCATGATGATGAACAGTGACTTACATACTATTCAGACAAAAAGGTGCATTCTGTTACATCTGTATTCCTCCTGAAATGGATAACTGAGCTTGTTAAATGCTATATAAGCCTGCAATTTCATGCCATAAAAGATAAATTACATTCAAATATTTAAAAAATAATCATGCAAATTTTCAAAAGGTTGGAATGTTGATCGTTGACGTGTACAATTTTTATTTTAATTGATTGAATATGATAGCAGTGAAATCGACTTTCCCTTTTAATACATCAATATGTGCTGGATTCTGGTGCTATTGTCTTGATTTAGACAAAATTAAAGTTAAATACAAGTTTTCCAGTGCAAGAATATTTGAAAAACCAAACCTTGTTTCTTTGCCTATAGAAGAATTATCCAAATAAACATTTTTGTATCTCTATGATTTGTTTTGTTTGACTAAATGTAGCTGATGCATTCAAACTGTCTCATTATCAAAATTTTTAAAAACATGCATGCTTTTTTTCCACTGCACACAAAGTACACCAAATGTGATGTTTATTGATTGTTGAATGTTGTTGTTTTTCTATGAAGGTCAACCCTAACTGCAGCAGTCGTGACAGTGGAGGACAATTAAGATCAGCCTTGCACAGAGCTGCAGCATATGGACAAGTTGACACAATAATTGCATTGATTGAAGTAAGCTCTATAGCGGTGATGGTGTTACTATTTGTTATTTTGTGGCAACAACTTGCATCTGGTTGTTTCCTGAAGTAATATGTTTAAAAACAAGCCTAAAGGTACATTGGTAGAAATGTTGTTGCAAGACTTAATCATGTGTATAATTGCCAAAATAAAAAATCAACAAGCTGTTCTAGTGACATGCAGGCCTATACTAACTGGAATCTATGGCAAACAGTAGCACAAACCAAAGAGAACTGCTTCAGTTAAGGCAAAGTACTGCTACAGGCCACAGGAGTAAGTGGCCACAGCATGCTTTCTTAGAAGTGAAAACACAAATCTGGATAGGAACTGTACTACAGAGATCTGTAATTTACCTCAAAGCTTTGATGTCATTATTGTTTTATTAGTTTTTTTGTTGCCGTCTGTAACAATTTTGTCACCAGGTGATGTGTCTGTATGTTATAGGTATTAATGGAACACAAATCAAATGACGTAACAATATATCACAGATTTCAATTGGATACTGGCTGTAACCTTTTTCTCTTGAAAGTTCGTATGTTTTCGTGTAAAAACCATGAAGAGAAAAAGCAGATTTAACAACTGAAGCACTTGTTTGGGTTTCAAATACAAGATGCTTTAATTTTATGAAACTGGCACAAACATGGTAAACTCTCCAGAAAAGCCCAGTATCCTGACCATTTTCAGTGAGAAACCACACAGTATCGAATATGTTAACAATGAGCATTTAAATGTATTAGCCTAGAATATGAAAAAAGAGTTGCAGAAGTTGCACAGCAGTGGATGTCTTGTGCACAATCACAGAATTAAGCATAACAAATATATATCGCCATCGGTAACACTTGTTTGCTAAAGCTTTGTCCAAGTTAAATATTGCAGCATGTTTACTTGTGGAAACAGAAAAACAAGGCTAGAAAAACAGTTGTGCTATTTTTTTTCATTTGGTTGTATCATTAAGATAGTTTCATGCACCATCAAGTTTTTGAATGGATTGCAGGCAGGAGGTGATCCAGACAACAAGAGCTCAGGAGGGAGACTTCCATTACATGAAGCATGTATTGGTGGTCATCCAAAGGTGGTTGATGTGCTAGGTATGACGAAGAATTTGTAAAAAGATCTTCATATGCATGGGTGTAAACATTTGTTGTAATCCATGCAGTTTCCTTCACTCGAAACATTGATGATCAAGATGCAAATGGACAAACGTCATGTCATCTTGCTGCTCTCAACGGAGAAGCAGAATGTGTAAAAATACTACTAACCAGAGGTGAGTTCCTTTGAGCAAAAACTGGTAATATGATATTTTCAACTTGCACCAGATTGCTATATGCACAAAAACGTTCTTGAAGTTACGTACATAAAGAAAAACTACTTCTACTGGTGAATGTATATGGTTTTGAACTTGTAGAAGAGAAAAGTAATGTTGGTAATTGACAAAGGCGTAACTGACAGGAGGGCAGAGGTGCAAACCACCTTCCTGGCAAGCTAAAAGTAAAAACCGGTCCCCAGAATGTAGATCATATTTCGGTATTTAGTATTGTCTTCGTTTTCAGTAGGTGTTTTTTTTTTTTGCGTTTTTCAGAGTGTTTTCCTCGTGATTTCGGGTTTTAGT
>JGI24022J15233_10008428_pt1 | contig 11512 bp, 6 predicted proteins | sample Ectturendosymbi2_FD_15233 | JGI IMG/M metagenome (IMG submission 15233)
GGTTCAGCGTCCCGTCGAGGGAGGAGCACGAAGACAGCTACCAGTCGGAGGCCTACTCCTCCGATCGAGCCTACATGTACGGACGCCCTCCTCTTCTGCCACCGCCAGACGCCCACTTGTGGCAACTGTATCGTCATTACGCGAACTTACCCAGCATGTGAAGGCACCGAAACTATTTGCGCTTCATCTGCATTTAAACGAAAATATTTTGATTTTGTTGTTGTTGCATCACATTTGGGACAGTAACAAACTTGAAATTGATTTTCTCTCGGAGCCAATGTGCGCCATGGAGTAACAATGGATTTTTTGTTGTGTTCACCCTGCGCATATTTTGTATTTGTTTTATTCCAACGAATTTCCTGACATTTCGAAGTATCTTTCGTCCAAGTACGGTTCTTAGCTGTGCTTTGCTTAAATGGTACAAAATGTGAGGCAAAGAAATGTCTACTACTGTACCTCGGAACATAAGTTCAGTTGCAACAACGAAGTCTATTAAAAATTGATAAAAAAATAATTCGCCATGGACTTTTGCCTATCTTGTAAATAGCTAGAGAAGACCCTACGGAGCAAATTCGTCATTCCACAAAAATGGACCAGTTTCCACAAAAGAATGAAATTTTTCTCAGTTACAAAGAGCTCAGAGAAGCCGAAATGAACAGGATTGTGAACGTGTAATTGCCAGACTGCCGCATGTTGCGTACGCACCTTACGAGCTCATTGCGTCCAGACGCGAAACCTCAAAAGTTATTTGGAGGGGGCGAGAATTGTGAAGTCTAGTAAATGATTGGTTTTACACGGTCATGATAACTTTTGCTCAACAGTTCAGAAAAAAGTTTGAGTCATCATTGGCTGCGCCCTTGCATGCATCTACAAATTTGTGACCTCGAATTCCCTACGGAAACAATGTATGGAGACGGGAAGGTGATCAGTGCAAATGTCTGTTGTCACAAATGAAACAAGTTTTAGATAGCGATTCATGCGTCGAGAGCAGTTTCTGAAACATAACCGAAGGGAAATGAAGAATTACTACCAGTGGGCTACCAGCGCGGGTGAACCGCAGCTTGTAAGAGTGACTACACCATCAATAAGGTAAACACATGCGTATATTTGCAGCGATTCAAAACACTCAGCTGGATTTTTAATTACATGTTTAACACTAGTAAGCGAAATGAAACAGCACTCTAATGCTCTGACTGCGAGCAAAAACAAGACGTAATGAATTACAGTAGTTACGTACAAAACAGTGTGACTTCCACGGCACAGCTTTCCACGATATGTTTGATATCAGAATGACTTTCTGTTCCGATTGATCGAATTTTAGTGTTACACTTAGGGCCGAAAACGTTAATGGCGATTAATCGACAGAAGATAAATTTATAGCGTCTTTGCACAAAGAGTAGACCCTACATCTCGTTATACAATATAAAGTCTTCTGATAAAACATGAAGCAATCGATAAATTTGCACTGACGGGTGCAAGGGAATAGAGAAATTTTGATGGTCGAAAAACGCATTTTACTAAATTGCGTGACCAGCGTTTAAATGTTCGCAACTGAATTTGTTATTCTGTCACGCCAAACCGGTTTGTTGCACATTCCAATATTAACTGCACTTATTGCGTGCAACGCTATTACTTGTGTGATGTACAAAGTTGAAGGCTGCCATGACAGATTAGAGATTACATTCATTTTCTCAGGATTATTTCAAACTCAACTTGGAAATAAAAACTGTGATTGTCAATAAACAATTACGTTTTTCAGTTACGTTTGCTTTTCTATGATTTTCTCTGTTATTTCAGTAAATTCAATTCGGTCTTGTAGCAAAAATCTCGATCATGACAAGAAAAATGGAAACGAGAAGAAGCTTTGCCGGCTTGCCTTGTTTGGAAGCAGCGGCTGTGGTTGTCGTAATTGTGCTTGCGGTGCTTTTGTCTGTCAATAATAAAACGCATTTCAAAGCACAGCAAAACCAGCATCGCATTTTCACCCCTTAAATGAACAGATGTGCCGGTTCAAAATTCTTATCCGGATAATTTGTTTCATATAACACAGTGCGTTGTTGCCGATCAGTCGCAGTCTAACCTTGCGGTTATGTATCAGATTAACACCACTGTCTTCACCTACCGCAACCGTCCATACGTGTACGTTGAAACTTTTCATAAACAATCATTGAATATTTAATTTCAACACTTCTTATCAGTTTCTTTCAGGAGTTTCGGGCGCTATAGCTTTACGTTTGGGCCTGATACTTGTATCATATATAGGGAATGGTCTAACATCTTCAACATAAAAAATGTTCATTTTCCTCTCAGTGGGATCTATTCATTAGGCACAGCCTGTCACCTAAGGTCATACGTGTTGCCCCTCTAACCTTGGCGGACATCCTTGGCTTAATGCTGGAGAAGAAGGCTGACTAAACGGCTGATTCTGCCGCTTCCGAAATTGCTAACCTCCGTACCGATTCGGCTATGATTGTCCATGTGATTTGTCATCATCATGGCCATTCCCGTCATCCGCGATGATGGGAACGGCGGCGCTCACAATCCTCCACGTATGATTTGTTGGATTTTTCTTTTCCTCAGACTTACACTCTCATTTTTGTGCAGGCGAGTATTTTCCACGCATTTACTGTTACGGTAAATGCGTAAGTCACGCTTTGCCACGTCCTGAAAACGTAATTTTGGACGCCCAGTCGGTTGGGGATCATTGTGTAGCTCGCTATACAGAACTTGCTTTGGCAAGTGGTTGTACTTCATCATGGCCATCTCGTTGTAGACGTCGATGTCTGATGAAGGTTATGAGGTCGCATAGGAAACCGTCGCTTGCAGTACTGAGTTAGTGCGCACTCGGTCCCTCCAGGACAGCCCCATGACAGAACGAAGACAGCGCAAAAAAAGAAACGTCAAGACGGCGCTCTTGGTTCCAGTGCGTTGTTCACGTTTCACAACAACAGACAACCACACTGACAACACAGGCCATCTACACCTGGATTTCACCTCGGATGGAGAGTTTGCCATTAGATCAAATGTGTGGACGAAATTGAGCAAACATTGCTTATACGAATTTCAAGTTCCGATTTGAAGGAGTTTGTTTTGTTGAATGTTGACCCCGGATAGCAGAACTTGTGCACTGACTGCAGCACAACTCCGTTTATGCTGATTTGCGGGGAAAAGCTAGGTCCCTGAGAGAGGACTGCGGTTTTGCTCAGGCTGAGGTAGTAATCAATTTTGCACAGGCACTAACGAAGGAGAAGCAGAGGTTTTGAAAGATGGATGTGGAGGTTGCCACAAAGGCAGCATCGTCCGCAGAGAGTGGTTATCGAGCGAACAGTCGTCTGACTTTCGACCATGCACGAAGACGGGAAAGATTAAACAGTCATCCAGAGGTGCGACAATGCAATAATACTCCAGACTGAACAAGCATTCCACGCCGTTTGCGCAACAGCGTTTGCGGAAGCATTATACAGGAAACCACGAGGAGACGTTGCTGCGAGCAATTTGTTCCAGGATAAGCCTACCGTTGTGTCAACGGCATGATTGCGCAAAAAACAATAAAACTGAAAAGAAGACTAATGACGTGCTGTCGCTTTGTTTGTTGAAGTGGCCTTGAAGGCAGATATAAGGTAAGGATCAGTTCGTTCACACCTTCCTCAGATGTTGCTTAATATTAAAATACTACATGAAGTAAGGCTCCAAAAGAATTATTTTGCATGATGTCACGAATTATTTCCAAAAAGGTACTTTGAAATGGAATTTGTTTTTCTCCAAAAGAATTATTTTGCATGAAAATATTAATAAACAAGGTGCTCATTTTTAATTTTGGAATTTTCATTTCCTTCCTTGTATTATTCGGAATGAAGTGGATCCTCTTAGTACTTCTCAGTCATGAATCATGCGTAAAGGCTTATTACTTGTGATGAAAAAAGTGCAAACAGCACAATTCACTATTATCGGTATCCGTTTGTTTTACTGAAAAAGCAAACCTATTGACATATAAATGTCTACTAAAAGTTCTGTTTGGAAATGGATCACGATTCCTCATAACACAAACATCCTCAGAGATTTATGATCAATTTATAACGTGTGTTTAAACTACTGAAGTTCAACAGAAAGTAGCATCGCCAGTAACAATTTGGAACACTAATCAAAACTCCTTTTACTTACCATCATGTGTTGGTCTCATTGTTGTAACCGACTGTGATGTAAACACTGAAATATGAAAATATTTGATTTGTTAGCTTTGGCTTGCTTGTATTAATTTTCGTGTCCTTGAATTTTATTCAGGACTCATCACTAGAGACTTGCAGTTACAAAGGATTTGCAAAAGGTTTGTAATGAAAAGAATGCCGTGACGGTAAAACGTTCAAGTTCCGTGCAAAGCATCACCACCTTAAAAAATAGCAACACTAATCAAAAATACTTCTTCCCATCATGCGTTGGGGTTATTGTTGTGACAGGTTGTAATGTAAACACTGAAATATGAAATAGTTGATTTAGGAGTTTTGGCCGTTTTCCATGTATTTTCTTGTTCATGAATTTCATTCATGGCTCATACAAAACCCATTAGAGTCTTGTAATAACCGCGAAGTTACAGTAAGCTTTTATAATAAAAAATATGCCGTGACTTGTGTTCATAAAAGCGTATGGAATGTAAAATAAAAGGGGAAAATGATTGATTATGCTAGATGAGATCCCCTTAATTTTTTTTTAGTATTTGTTCTTGAATTTTATTAAAACATTTGGATTCAGACACAGATTTTCTTAAATTCCATCGGCAATATTTCAAAACTCCCATTTCCATTTAGCAGACTTAAAAAAAAGCTTAGCCATTCACTGAAGCTGATTAACGAAATACTAAAGAATTGACAAGAAGGCACATATAAATAAAATTAGTAATAACACATAATAGGCTATTTTAGATGCTCTTGCCTGAATCGATACGCTCATTTTTACTAATCAAACCACAATCAACTTTGATTGTGAGTATACTTTACTTCACGACATGCATGTATGTCTTGCCGTGTTGTCGAATGTTCACCCAAAAAAAATTGTTTACTATTAGCAAGGATTTTTCTCATGTCATGCCGTCGTCTTCTAATTGTCTTACACGATATCCTTTCGACTTGTTGTTTGTTAGAACCGATTGTAGAAGAGCGTATTTCGGAAGTTTAACAGCTCATCATGACATACTGCATTGATATCCATTGCTGCTATGTGCATTTTCGGTTTATTTTGCTACCAACGAAATTTGTTGAATTATCACAATCGGGGCTCAAACTCCACGTCGGTATAAAATATTTTCAGCCACTTTGATTTTCAAGTAATTTTTTGAAACCTATGTTTATGATAAGACGTTGTTTTGTTTCACTGAAGACTCCTGGTTGTCTGCGGTTTTATATTATACTTATTTTAGAACCTTTGGTCCAAAAGTGTTTTGAAAAACTTGCAACATTACATTACTAGACATTATCGGGGTTGTTGTGAAACTACATATACTGTCCATTCTGAAGCATAGCTTACTATATAATTTACGCATTACAAAAGCCCCAAACACTTCTATTTCATATCAATTCCATATTTCATGTCGGATCCTACATACCTGGTCTGTTTTTTAGACCAGAACTTCAAAATTGACATTTGAAGCAGTTTGGCATAAGTTTACAAAGTTTGTTTCCCAAATTCAATGCATTGCACTTTTTGAGGACACTAAGTTAAATTCAGAAAAATATGTAAATAAAAAAAGATAGTTTTTAAAATGGTTTTCTTGACTTACAACTTATCCAAGATTGAAAGGCAGATGTTCTGGTATATACAGTTGGGTAGATTGCACAACCATCTTTTCCGAACGATGTTATACCCACTACGTACCATGTATTTTCGTTGACAAGCATGACCAAAGGCCCACCGGAATCACCCTGAAAAAAATTGAAGAAAAATCATGTCAGTTTTCTGTGACTCAAGAGCAGTTCCATGATGATAATTGAAACAAATCAATTTGAAACCATTCTTTTGAGATCATCCATTTGGAACTATTTATTTGAGACCACGTTCATTTGAAAAGTGTTAACATTTTAGAATTTTTCCTTTCGGAGCCGTTCATTTGAGACCACATTTACTGGAGACCTGTTGATTTGTGGTTACGCTCGCTTTACACCACGTTTCAGTGCAGCACTTTTGATTTTTGTGAATTATGTATTTACCACATACCAGCAACTTTTTGCGTGAGACTTAAATCTTCTCAAGGTGACTCTTCTGCAAATGTGTAGCAAAATGTGACACTCGAAAGGTGACTCCTTTCGGAAATCAAGGTCCCCCCACGGCATATTTACAAAATGTAACCGTGTTCGAAAATAAAAGGTTTTAGGTAAATCTAAACCTTAAACTTAACTCTAACCATAACCGTAACCTAACGCTAACCCCTGAACCTAAAGTTTGGAAAGAAGAAGTGATCCCATGTATTGAAACGTGCAACTACTACTACCTTAACGAAAATAGCGAAGGTGAGAGTCGATCCGTAAACCTTTGGAACATTCCCCATAAGCTCAGCGTCGACTGAGCGACAAACTGAGGGTTTTATTTGAAATGCGCCATGCGGGTCGCATCTATAGAAACTGGTATTTTTCGAACACGGTTAGATTTTGTAAATGTGCGTCCTCACTCTGTATTGTAAATGCATACATGCTTTGAAACACCACGGAGACCAGAAAAACTCATCAGGCCTCGGCTGGGTGAGGAAAAGTTGCATCCTGGAGATGACCTTTTGCAAGACCAAGTAAGATCATTGGACGTTTCGTGTATTCGCTCCCTTCCTTTTTTGAGGTTGACTTAATTTTTCGTTACTTATTACTAAAAGTGAATGAATAGAAAAGAAAAATGCCTTTGTGCCTCCATGCACGCAAGCAAATTATCGAGGCTTTTGAGAATGAAAAAGCAAATGCACATGAGCAAAATGTTTGAAAGGTAATCTCTATAATACGCCAGCTGTTGTTAGAAGAACACTTTATCACAAAATAACCCAAGATTATGTTAAAAAACTGTAACGGACTGCTATCTTCATCGACAGACAAAAAAACGAAGTTACCCATCTTCCTCTATTCAAAACATTCCGAAAAGCAAAATATTTTTTGCGTACTCTAATAGCAACACGCTATTATGACATACCAAGTTATTTACAATAATGTCAGACGCCTCTCAATTATCTGTGATGACATATTTTATTGCAACATGCATCTCATATGTGTAGTGTGCTTTTCTGTGAAATTTCCATCTATTTTAATTTGCTGGTTACAATCTCTTGCATGGGACTTTGCGGCACAAACTATTTCTTAAATGGAAGGTTTGACAACCCAGCTGCAAATCCAAAGTGAAGTCACAATATCTTGCATTGTTTCAGGTGTTTGGACCGCATTATATATTATTCCATTCGTCCCGTCATCAGAGTTAGAGTTTTTCATTAGGTTTTATATAATTGTCATAAGCTTCACTTCTTGATTAATTTTGGCAAAACTACTTGCAATCTATTAAACATTTAAAACGTGTAGGTTAATCGGAAATAGCATAGAGTCATTCATCACACGTTCCTTATGGCAGAAGCTAAATATTTCAAGAGCAATGCGTTTCCACCTTTAGGTATTGCTTAGGTCTAAAAGTGAATGTTATTTCAAATTTAATAGTCGTAAATGAAAGATCGCAAGTGTCTGCAGGCCACAAAAATGTTAAAGTAAATTGCTGCTTTGTAGCAAAAAAAGAGTGTGTCAAAAGGAACAATCTGGCCAGGCTTCATTTAGTTTCCAACGCAAACAAATCAAATTGCGTCGTGTAAACTTTGGAAATAGTGTAGAGTTTTGAATCGTGAACAAGAAAACGAAAATTATTTTGAATTTGTTTGAAAATCATCCTTTGTAGATCGTGGAAAAGAGCAATCGGTTTTCGCTTGATGTGCTGCTATAGTCCACGATAAGTGACGTAAGTGAAGCCAAAGGCAACAGAGCCTTCACTATACTTTTATCTTCTCAAATGGCTGGATTTACTTTATTTACCCTTCCTACGTATTAATATTTCACAACAAGAGACTCATATACGCCACAGCCAGATTCCAATAGCTCCCGAATGAGCATGCGCGTGCAATGTTTTACCTGAAACCTCCGAGGACAGTGCCGCCTATTGCTTCATAGAGGTAGTTGTGGAATGATCTAGTTAGGTCTGGAGATACATGTCAGACTGCAGTTTTTGTGATTAAGCTGAATAATGGCACAAATGGACGAATAAAAACTAGCGGATTATCTTGATTGGATTTGGTTTATGGACCCGAAAAAACATTCATGGACCAATAAAGGGTTCATGGACTCAGTTTAAAAGTAGATATGGCATAGGCTGCTAAAATGGCGGTTAACTGCAGGTTTTCATGGGCCGGTTAACCGCCCAACCATTGTACTTCTTCCTTGGGTACCGCTGCAATCCGCACATTTTTTTTCAAGCACTATCGAGAATGTTGAGGGAAATATTTTTCATAAAGGTAAGTTGACAGCAGCTTCGCCATCCGGTGGAATTTGTGTCAGACGTGATGTAAGCAAACAATCCATAGGACCTAGGCCTATGCCATAGGCCTAATGTATGCTGTGTGCTCATTGCGCTGTGGTCTGTACGCTCTCCGGTGGTGTTGGAGTGGTAGTATTCATTTTTAGTGCGCGCAGAGGTCTTAGGAAGCTCGATTCTCGGAAACTGATTCATTGAAAGTGCAATACAGATTGGTTCGCATTTACAGTACTGTATAATTGATTGGGAGGAACACACAAAACTGCTGTCCAACCAGTACAAGTACTACAAAACCGAATTTTGAATCAATAGAAGTTTACCTGTAGAAACAGTATTTTTTAAATATAATTTTTAAAGAAATTTCGTTTATACCAAACCCATTTGGCAAAGTTTGTCTTATGTACAAGAGTCATGGCAAAATAGTGCTTTTGCCTCATGAGGCAAAATAGACATTGCTTTCTTTATGGGCCGGGCTGGTGCGGACCAAAATTTAGGAGGGGTTACGGGTTTGTTGTGATGGGTAGGGGAGATGTGGTACGGATTTTTTCAAACGAGCGTAGAACCTGGAATATCCAGAGAAAGTTGCTGAAATTTTGTTCGGTTGAAGGTTTATGGACCCAAATTGTTCATTCTAAATTTTATAACAATGAATGAATGTTTTAATTATTTTTTTTAAGTTAAACATTTTTCAAATTTGTTCCATATATCTGAGCCCAGCGGGACCTTCGCAACGCCCCATAGGGACCGACGGAATAATTCCTTGTTATAAATAATAAACAGCAAGTATCTTGAAGACGCTTGCCAAATTTCGTGGGTATGCTGTTTCGTTGTCAAAAATAACTTTAATAGGCAAATATCAGTTCGCATCGACCAAACTACTTTCGTTTTGCACATATGTATACACGCTTAGCACGCAAACGTGAAAAACGAGTACTAGTACTCGTTCTTTGCCAATGTTATTTTGATACGTTTCGATGAAATTCTATTCGAATCATTCAACAATTTTGCAATTTTAGTTGTACGTCATATTTATGGGGTAAACGAAGAAAATAAGCTNACAATATTTATTAAAACCTGTCTTAAAACACCACAAAGACGAAATGAAAATTTTCATCTTTTTAAGTATTTTACCTCCGGAGCGAAGGTGCAGTCTGTATTATTGTTCATTGATATATTCAATCCACGTAGGAAATACCTGTCGTGTTTACCCCGGTTTCATGTAAATTCCACATCACTTCCAGTGAAACTTTGCGGCGATTGTATAAGGTTTTCAAATTGTTGAAAAAAATTTTTAAATATAAGGATTGAAAACCATATTTTGTGTTAAGCTTGTTGATTTTACCTTTCTGAGTCAGATACCCACGTCGCTTTCTGAATTCTCTCAGCTTATTTTCGCTTGCTCGCCACTGCTATTTCTTTCCGCTCGCATGATTTTGCATTGTTGTTATCCTTACCTTCAACATAACTAAATTCCAACAGAAACGCTTTGTTTTTGTTTCATGAGTGCATTAGTTTTGACGAAAAATCATGTGGTCCTTTAGAGCACATTCCTGTTCTCTGATAACCTACACACCTGCACAAAGCATAGATTGCTTTATGTCACCTTAAGTTAAAGCTAAAACTTGTAAAAGTGAAAATTAGTTTTCTAAATTGCGTCCGGAGACTAGCTTGAAATAGTCTCCCCATTACTCTGCTTAAAAGTTTCAGATCGGCTGTGACGACGTACAGTGGCCAGTGGAATATCTGTTGTTTGCCGCTTGTCTCAAGTTAAATGTTTTTGTCTTTTCACATCATGAAACATGTATATTTAGGTTGTTCGCAGCAAATAAACCTCTTATGGTCTTTCTTTTGTGCAATAAACTTTTGCAATAAATAAGGAATTACGAATTGAAGGACCAAAGGAACACCCCCGTTCCATGGTCGCATCAACACCCATTTTTGAAAACGTGCACGATTCTACACTGCATCACAAACTTATCATCCCAATTTTCTTTGAGATATTTTTTTGACGCCTAACCTATCCTGTGAAACGTTTAGAACTTTTTACATTGAAATTATGACAGACAACGAATTTGCTAAACGATTGCGAAATATTTTACTTTGATGCCTCAAAAACAAAAAATGTTCTTACATTTTTTTAGGTCGATACAGATTCGTCTTGTTAACAGACAACGCTGTTGTCCATAAATACAAATATTTACAAAAAAGAATATGGCCAATCTCTGGGGAGTAACTTAAACTGTGTCTTCGATCCCCGTTTTCCATGGGTCCCGCACTTCCCTATGGGTCGGTCCGGGTCATAAAAATGTGAGCCCATGTCATGTACAGTGAGTAGTGATTCAAATCGCAATGAACAGGTTGAAACGAATATTGGTCGTGTTAACTTTGATAGCAATTTTGCTAACGTAACTTTGTTCCGTTTACGAAAGATCCTTCTGTTTTGCATAGATTTTAGTTGGCTAGGGGCCATGTGCATTTTGACAAAAGCCTGCAGTTTTGCTTCATGGCAGATTTTAACATAGATCAACTCGACGACATTGACACAAATTACAAAAGTTGAAAGGTTGAACCCGTAGATGTACATATCCTATTCGAGTCCGAAACCTCCAGCAGTTGGCCATTCAACTAACAGCAACAAGTGTTCCATTTTGCATTTTTCGGCTTGGTTTGTACTAGACCCTGAACCACGGGAGGATCCAGCCAGTACGTTTAGGGGGCGATTTCAACCATAATTGGTAGTAAAGTCTCATCACAGCTTCGCTACTGTGAGAGAGATGAAGTACACTTCACAAAACTGCAGTGACAAAACAATAGACGATAAAATGTCCTCATGTCGCGAATATTGTTTTCAAACTGTACAAAATTATGGTGAATAAAATTACTTTCGTAGGTTTTAAGGGGGGGCGACCGCTACAATCGCTCCCCCCATGGATCCCCCTGCCCTGAAGCGTGTCAACCTGTCTGGGCAGCCGGTGAATGG
>JGI24022J15233_10008430_pt1 | contig 11511 bp, 7 predicted proteins | sample Ectturendosymbi2_FD_15233 | JGI IMG/M metagenome (IMG submission 15233)
CATTTTAAAACAGTAGAAAAGAGCTACGAAAGGGATTTTCCTGCCAAAACCTTTATGTGCCACAAAAGTGCGGGATTCGAAAGTGCAGCTTCAACACAGCAGTCAGTCTTCACCGAAACACAGGGCAACTTTTCCTTGCTATCGAGTCAGTCACGTCCTTTCTAAACACGGGAAACCATTCAAAGATGGCAATATTGTGAATGAAGCCTTTCTCGAGGCAGCAGATAGCCTTTTTGAACACTTCAAAAATAGAGCACAGATCGTGAAATCCATTAAAAAAGTGGAACTCTCCCGCAATACAAGGCACGCGAAAGAATGGCTATGTATGTGGAGGAGCGTGTGAGTGCCTTTTCCTCCACTTTGACGAGTCGACTGATATGTGGCACAGTTGTGTCTTTTCATCAGCATGGTTTTTGAAGACATGACCGCCAAAGAAGATCTACTCCCTCTCTGCTAGGACATAACAGAGAAAAGGATGTGGGTTTTGTTAAAGAGACAAAGCTGCCTCTCTCCAATTGATGTTGGTGACATTGCCACGAAAGTCAAGTCACTTTTCGACTTGGAAAACTCCATTCTTGGGGACAGGGGCATTACTCCCTGAGAGCCGAATCACTGTGAGGGGCGCCGGAAAGTCCCAACAATATCAAAAGTAGGCTACTTTCTTCAATACAGTGCATTTGCTTCCAAAAGACCTCAGGTTCAAACATGGGCGCGCCAAACTTGATTCTTGCCCCGGGCGCCACCTAACCCCGTTACGCCTCTGCTTGAGTTGAGGATGACATTCTGACATTGCAAAATGACTATAAGATCAAAGCCAGATCAACATGGCGAGCATGTAGTGTTCTGGATAAGTACTGGTGGCGGATAAGTATCCCGATCTCACATGTGCCTTGAACCTGACTGCTCTTTTTGGATCAACTTATTTTTGCGAGTCTGCTTTCTCCCACATGAACATCAAACCCCAAGTACAGATCAACAAATACTGATAACAACCTTGTAGCTTACCTACGCCTTGCAACCAGCTGCTATACTCCTGATTAATAGAAGCTAGCCCTTTCCAGTGCCAAGTGTCCCACTACGGTTCGAGGCAATTGCAGTTTTTCAAACTCAGAGATCCACTTCTTTTTGTCTGGCTTATTTTTCTGTTTGGTTCTCAAACAGATTGTGGTGTGTGCGTGTGTGTGTGTTTGAGAGAGGAACATTTTGTGATGCGACATGTGAGATCTTGTGGTTGTGTGACAACAAGAAAAGTTTTGTGAAGTTAGTTATGCAGGCTGGATAAGATGTGTATAGGTTTGTGATGTTGACACTGGACTGGTAGACCTCGGGATGTTGACTGCTTGAAAAGTAGACCTTGGGACAGAAAAGGTTGGGCACCACTGCTTTAGTCTTTTCCTTTTCCGTGTTTGTAAAATCAACATTATTCATACTTTATTCAAAGTTTGAGATTTTTAGATTATGCTTATGTTACATTTTAGCTTTCCTATGAAATCACAGACAATTGATTAGCAGACTAAGTAGCAGAAGACAAGATCGATTTGCGAAAAGAACGTTTTTCATCTATTGTTTTCTTAGTGCGACGCTACGATTAAAATTGTCGACTTATAATTTGCGACTCTGCATTGTCGGGATACCCCTTTATCTTGTGCAGCAAATAGGGCGTCTTTTGGAAGGTATCGTTTAAGTTTTCACCGGTAAAAAGTGTCCACAAATGCTTAGCATTCCAAGAAACAAACGAAGAACGCTACAACGCTAAATATATAGCAGAACACTTCCACCAAGGCTTCTCAAACTGCCTTAGCGAGCATCGGAATGTTACCACGAATTCGCCTGTAACGGAGCAGCGACTCATCCGTATATTATTTTTTATATATTATTTATCTCCGAGTATATACAGAAAACGATTTATTTCAAGAGCGCCGTTTTAAGATCAGCTCATCCACCATAAGCATGTCGTGTAACAAAAAAACGTGAAGACTTCTTTTGGAATGTGGGTGTTAAAGATTGGTTTATATTCGTTGCTTCCCTCACACAAAGTAGGAACGTAAGTGGTTGGATAGTTTACACCAGGGGTGCCCAAAGTGCGGCCGGCAGGCCGAATACGGCCCGTGTGAAGAATTTCTGCGCCCCCCTACTGGGTTTATAATTGACTTGCTATATTGCTTATGATGAAGACAACTTAGCACTTATTTCCCAGATTTTTGAATTTTTGTTGTGCAACTAACCCAAAGGTAGCGGGCTTCCAAACCTCCTTGCCCTATATACGGGCCTCTTTTAGCCTACAAGACCAACAAGTCAAAATTCGCCGCTTCAAATACTTTACCGCTAACGTCGAAAAATGTAGCCATTGTTGATATTCATAACGCGTGAATAACGCAAAGAAGCCTACGTGCTTGGCTTGTATAGTTTGTAATAATCATTTATTGTTTTGTAAAGCAAAGTGAATTTCACGTACCAGTATGGCCGGTAGGCGACGCCATTTGTATTGTTAAATTTAGTGGTAGTGCTTTTACGGCATTCCTGCTTCAAACGAAGTCAGATTAACACTAGTGGAACACAGGTTATGCAGCTTGCAGTTTACGTATTTCCAAACGTTTCGGGGAACCAAAGGAGTAGGAAAAGGCGTATATCTTAAAGCTTAAGCCGAAATTTACGGGCAAAAGTTACGATGTACTGCGGCCCGCCAAGACTTACAAATAGCGAAATGCGGCCTATCCCTAGAAAACTTTGGGCACCCCTGGTTTACACAGATATGAGTTATACTTTTTTGTCCAACTTTCTGTTTCACAATTACCACCCCAACTTTGCCTAAACTTTATCCATTTTTTGATAGTGAATAGGTTCGATTGACTGAAAACAGGTTCTCACTAGCCGCCACATTTTCGATCAATCATGCCCAAACTCCACAAGGATCCAGCAAATTTTTATCCAAGTTCTACCTAATTTCACTCGACTTACTAAAATTCCAGTGTCACTATTTTCAGGTACAGGAGGGTCTCATACAGCTGAAGGACAGAACGTTAGATTGCATTTCGAGAGTCTCTTTGTGAACATTCTTGAAACTTTGTGGAACAGTTTGTCCAGAAAGTGCAGAGGCTAACCAACCAATGCCCCGCAGGCTACGTCTGTGCAACCTGTATCATCTTTCTTGGAGTTCACACACTAATTCAAACCCGCACCTTACAAATCTTTTCAAATTTCTGAAGCAACCATCTCTAAGCCAGGACAAAGTTCCATAAAGACGTGCTCACGTGCACAGGTATTCGATTCCGTACACATTTTACAAAATAAGTTGAGCCATATTTTCCACTTCGTAATTACGAGTTATTTACAAGAAGTGCGATTGTGTTAATTGCCCAAATAGGTCCTTCATTGTATCCATTGTTATCCGGAAAACGCATTATTTTTGAGGACTTGCTGGTGAACAGTAGTTTTCCAAAGCGTCGAAAATCATTAACTTACATCATCAATATCATGAAGTTCATTAAATGACATGTCCAGCCATCCAAGATCCATAGGATTCTCCAAAATGTGTTCCAAAGTTGTGTCGAAGTCGCTTAGATCATGAAGCGAATTGTTATTCAACCGCAAGGCGCTGCAAAGAAACTTTCCGGATTTGGGCGAGCGACTTAAGTTTTGTTGGCAGTTCTTCGCTTCATCTATCAAATCTAAAAACAGAATTTGAAATGCAACTGTCAAATGATGTAATTAAATTTTCGCAACATAAGACCAATTCATATCCACTTCTAGTTGGAGAGAAACCTAAGGCAAGTAGGGCAGCCGGCACCAGTGGTAATGACCGTGGTTCACTCAATTTGCTTTCTAGGTTGATCATTGTTGCTCGTCAGAGACGCTCACCAAGCCATTGTCCCTGATGCTCCAGCCTCGAGAGTCAAAGATGAACCGACTTGAATTCTTGAAGTTCAGTTCTTAACTTAGAAGCCTTGACGACAGTCAAGCGCTGGACCGCTAATTTCATTTAGGTTGCACGAATTATAGGCGGAATCCTACAGCAATAACCTAAGCAATAGTATTGGTTTTATCCGTTCATAGTAGCAGTGATGTGAGAGAGACGTGTCTTGAATCCAAGTAATTTAAAACATCTTTTTATTCTAGTCATCAATTCCTCAAGTCAAATGTATAGCCAGCTCGCGCCGATTCTTCAGTCAGGTGAAATTACACTTCGTTAGTTAAAACAGCCATGGTGGTAAATTTCAAAGAAACGCTTGAAAGGGGTTTCAAAGTTTTTTTGCATGATCTTTTTTGAATGAATGGATTGAATTCACAAAATAAAAATAATAAACATAACTTGAGTCAGTTGTTCTAGTTAGCAGTTATCCTGTTGGCAGTGGCGTAACTAGAAACTTCAGCCAGTGGGGAAAACTTAACTGAAGGGGCTCATTAGCCACCATAGTGGGACCCACTTGCCAACGCTCAGAAAAAAGTTGAGATAATGAAAGTGCATCTGGATGTGATTTCTCTACTAAAACCCAATATCAACAAAAAACACTCCAAAACCTTCTGACGAACACAAAAAAAACAACCTACTGAAAACCAAAAGAATACTGAATACCGACGTATAAGCTAAGTGGGGTCCAGTTTTTACATTTAGCTTGCCAGGGGGTGCAGTTCACATACCTGCCCCTGTCAGTCTTGGCAATTGTCCGGTTGGCGGTTATCCTAGTTGGCAGTTATCCAGTTGGCAATTGTCCTGATACCGTTATATTCTACCAAATCAACAAATGTTTCGTAACAATTTTATTTCTTCATAACTGAAAAAATGTCTTTGCAGGCCAGATGAAATGGCTTCGTGAGCTGGATTGGGTCCACAGGCCATAGCTTGGAGACCCTGGTTTAGACAATAATGTAACACTTGAGTAACCGATGCAACAGTAACACATTGCAGTAGCATACTGCGTCACTGAAACCAAGGGCATAATGAGGGTGCACAATGCCCCAGGCACGAAATCATTGAGGGGTGCCGAAAAGACCCAACAGTGTCGCAAGTACTTTTTTTGATGCAGTACATTTGCTCCTGAAACACCTGAGGCTCAAACATGAGGGTACCAGATTTGTTTCTTGCCCCTGTGGATTTGCGAAACAGGGTTGCAGATTCGGAGTCACAAAGAGTCAAGAGGTTTTTGGGTGGAGTCGGAGTAGGATTTTTTTATCCGACTTCGGAAATCCAATTGAATTATTTTTTAAAATGCACTCCTAAGTTAGGAATCCTAACTCGTGCCTGCTGAAATTTCAGAATTTCTTTTGAAACTCTTATTGAAACAGAGAATTCTTCTCTGTGCACCATGATTCCATTGATTGGTAGTTACTGCAAAAATTGTTGACACTTAACTTCATTCACTTTATGTATATCTAATCTAAAAGTTCGACTGGTGTATCAGATAGAATGTAAAACGGACACTGCCAACGTTTCCTTGACTATACACAACCAACTTCATCAGGGCAAAATCAAGAGTGGCACACCATGTGCCAACCAAGCGTTGCCTCCACAGGTGAGACCAGCCAGATTTTGAAATTGATGTTGATTTCAAATCCAACCAGCTTTTCACAAAAGTCACCAAGGCATTGGTGAGGCATTATACTTGGGGCAGCATTTCAAACCGAAATGTGTTAACCTTAACACAAAGTAATAGCATACCACTGCTAGTCATCAAGCACTTGAATGATAAATCCAAAGGTGGTCCAAGCAGATTGACTGGACAGCTTGATGCTGCATTGTCAGAGTTTTCAACAGTTCCAAATACATGTGTGACAGCCATCACAACAATAAATTAACAAAGACACTTTAGCCATACACTGCAACCTACTTCCTAATATGCTTCTTTTCCTATTCCTGTATAAATATCAACACAGGTATTTGCTCAGTAGGAAAAAAGTCTCTAACTAGGACCTAACTTATTGTCAGGGAAAATGGCAGAGGAGCTACTGCGCTGGAGTTAAGATGAAGCTACAAACAAAAAACAATGTTAAGGCACAGTTAGAGTCAGTAAAACTAAACTGACTCCAAAATGTTACAGTTCATTGAAAGAGACATTTGAAAGAAACATGGAGGTACCATGGTCTGTAATATTCATCTTTAATTTTTCTGGTAATGATTTTCATTAGCAGACTACCAGGTATTTCATTCAAAACAAACACTGCCTGTATGCAGGACTGCTGTTGCCAAAAGTGTTAATTTGTTTAGCTCAAATTCAAGGCTTAATTCCCATGGATTTTACTCAACAAAAACAAAGAGCAGTTACACATCAGAAAAACGAGAAGATGCTTAAGAATGGGGTGGGGTGAGAATAACTTGCACATCAGTAGCTGTTTTTTTTTGTCATAGACTGAAGTTATTTCGGTCATAATGTTTTAAAATACAGGCTAAAAACACTGTTGTGGTGAGTTTTAATACATCTGTGAGACAAATGGCCAAAATGTTTTAGTGACCAAAATGTCTCAGCAGAAAATGACTGAAATGTTTCAGCGAAAAGAAAAACCAGCCCAGTAGCACCTCAAATTCATAGGTGCAGAGTATGGGAGTGCGGGCATCCACCCAACTCCCACTAATTTTTATTTTTTGATTGAGCAGTTCTTTGTTAACAAGTACTAAGACAATTGTTCTGAAATTTATTGAGTCTTTTTCAGATAAATATGGAATAAAAGACTTAAAAATCACAGGTTTTGATGTCACATTTTGTGATGTCATGGATTTTGCACTCCTGTAGAAATTTCAAACTCAGCGCCTATGCTGAAATTATGCTAGTAACTACAACAATCTCTTATCATCCTATAGAAATTTTACAACAGGATTCTCAAACATGTGGCCTCCAAGCCCTGTGTGTTCTGTGAGAATATTTTGTGCAGCCTGCAATGCTTTTTGAAATTTTCAATTAATTAGTAAGTATTTAGTTATATTTTCTGCTGTTTAAAGTGCCTAACGAGTAAGTCAACAAGTACTGTGATGGATAAAATTACAGTTGTGAAGTGTTGTTCTTTTTATTTCATATTTTTTTGACTTTTTTAAGCAATGTAACAAAAATCATTGTCATGCAATCCTTCAGTCACTTTAAGATTCCTTATTTGGCCGTTAGAACAATGAGTTTGAGACCACTGTTTCACAAAATACATACAATAGAACTTTGGAAAAAGCACCAGGCATTTGAAGTGAATGAATGATGAATTTCTTCTATTTATTATCGAATGTTATCAAATGTGCTCAATTCTCATGCTGAGCATTATATCTGCGCTCCACCATGTCCCACTCTCTGTGGATAGAATTTGGTTGTTACTAGTGACATTTGAGACTGAAGTAGACCAAAAGCTACTGCAAACAAGGTGTGTGGTGATTCAACTCGCAATGAACAGGTCAAGACGAGTGTCTGTCATATTAACTTTGATGGCAGTTCTGCTAACTTAACGTTGTTCAGTTCTTGAAAGATTCTTCTTTTTTCGAAAAGTTTTTGGCAAAAATTGTAAATGTCATCCAGTACACTCACTCCTGTTTATCAATGAATTGGGTGACTATATGCTTCTATTGCATCAATCAACCATGCACATTACAAAGCATTAGTTCCAGTCCGTACGTACTTGTCCATATAGTTGGGCCATTGGCTGCAACAACAGTATATATTGCGTTTGATAAATGTTCTACAACTGTGACGTGGTAGTTGAAATATCTTTGTACCTTACATTTCTAATTCATGAAAACAGTTTGCATTCCAAGTCCATGCATAGTGAAACTTAATGAGTAAGTGCTGTAACAGAGGTTCCCAACCTGGGGTACATGTCCCGCTTGGGGTATATTTGCCTACGTGAAAGGGCACATTTATTGTACATTTGCAACAAATTAACTTTAAGACATAAAAACGGGGTCTACCTTTGCACTTTGAAAATTATAAAATTTCTATAAAAAACTCAGTAATGGTTACATGGTCAGAGAAAGATCTGTTCTATAAGCTTTGGCTTTTGGAGAATTTAGGGCAGGTGAATGGGTTGCTCTCTTATGAAGTCTGCTTTTTTCGTGTGTTGCTTCATAAACGGATAGTTGATCATGTGCCCAGACGTTACCTTTATGCAAGAATGCTTCTGAGATTGTGGTTACCAAAAGTGAGATAAGCAATCAGTTAATGTTAAAAGTTTTCTCCAAACCAGTTGTTTTTCAAACGAAAGTGTCATTCAACAAGAGCGAAGTAATTGCATTGCAAGTTCAATTTACTTGTCAGTTTGGTTCAGTTGACATAACTTTGCACTTGCACTTTCCGCTCCATTGTAGAGCTTCCTTTATAACTTTCACCTTGATTACAAGTGGTAGCAGTACGCTGTCTGATGTCTACAACAACAGCATGCTATTAGTCATAAACATGACTGTAGCTGGGAGACGCATCAGCTATGCCCACTCCCTATAAAAGAAACTGTTGTGTTATCACAGGGTTCCCAGCATTTCTCTGCCCATTTTCTCCAATATTTCGACAGATAAGCATGCATCCCTCAAATTTGTTGCGGCAAAAAAGCTGAGTAACATAACATAAGTCCACTGAATTTTCAATAGAACTTCTATACTTTAGAATTTCTATAACTTCTGTATTTGCAAAAAATATTTAAAAAATATATATTTTCCCATGTATTCCTAACTTAAAATGTACCCCTTCAGATAGGCAAATGTACCCCAGGCTGGGAACCCCTGTGATATCATGTAGCCAATATACAGTCAACTCCAATAATTTGCCATATTTTTGATATCATATACAAGGTTTTTTTTTAAGGAAAATGTTAGGTACCTCTTATGGACCTGCAGGGACCCAATTTCTCTGATTCTAGGGACCCGATTTTAAATTTTAGGGACCCAAATCGGGTCCCTAAAACACCTTGAAAAAACCTGTCATATAGTTTTTTGTGAAAATATCTTCATCAAAAAGGTCATAGCACGATGACATAATAACACCACTGCTCAGTGGGGCCCCGCACCTAGATCCTGCATTGGACCCCACACCTGCTAGGGCAGGACCTGGGTATGGTGAGAGAAACTGACGAAGACAAAAACGTCTTGCAACTAGAGTTCACGCATCTGAGTGGACCAGCACATTCATTCCATTAGCCACAGCAAGGTGATACATGCTGGGTTCTACTACAACATATTTTGTGTTTAATAGATATACCAACATTGGCAACAGTTCAAGGGCAATATCATCTATCCAATAAGACAAAAGAAAAAATCACAATCAGCATAGACAAAATGTGAGAACAGCACGCAGTAATATATTTGCCATGACTTCAACTGAAAAATATGTATTCTAGCTAGAGCAGTGGTTTTCAACATGGGGATTGCAATCCTTGAGGGGTTGTGAACCTTTTTTAGAGATGTCTTGAATAGATATTTTATGTACATAGCTGTAAATTACATTTGCTTCATTCAAGCTTAAGATGATGGCTGGATTTTTTTGCTGAGACATTGTAGTCATTTCTCCCATAATAGCATTAAAACTCACTGCAACAGTAATCACTAGACTACATTTTTGGACATTATGACTGAATTGACTTAGATTTTTATTTTGTCTATGTCGAAAAAAGCCTAGGATGGAGAACGTTGGGTTGTAATGAGTTGCGGTACAAAAAAGCTTGAAAACCACTGACCATGACAGTGCTAATTTTGTAATGCAGCTTGATTTTATACTCGCTGCATTTGTGGTCTTTTTAACTGTTTATAGCAGGACTCAGCAACCTTTCCTTAGTCTTGGGCCAAAAGTAATTTTACAAGGTAGGTAGGTCGTACTAATTTTCCACCAACAATTTCATCCCCTTTGCTTTTTATGATGTTGTTAAACTTAGGAATTTATAGAATTTTAATCAGATTTACTGTGATATTCACAGTTCATAAGGAAAACCCAAAATACGACATACAGTACATTTACAGCAAAGCACCATACCTCAAGTAGTTCTTCATAAGTATGCACTACAACAAATCGCAAGGAGGGCAGACTCATAAAATATAATACCACTAGGCGTGCCATACAGTTACTACAATTTGTAAAGGTGATGCAGGCTGGATGATTTTGCTTTGTGGGCTGTAGGTTGCCGATCCCTGGTTTAGAGTATAGTTGTTCTAACTAATTCCATCTCCCATTACAAACATATAGTTTTCACTGCTTAAATGTATGAATTTTTAAAACAGCATTTGTATACCTCAAACTGGATATAGAAAGCTACATTCAAATTCCATGCAAACACTTCAACCTCATTTATTCAAAATAAACAAAAAACATGAAGATATGTTGTGAATAAATCTCTTCAATAAAACCTTTCAGATGATGTAGGCCAGGGTTTTTTTAAAGTGTTTCGGGGACATAATTCGGGTGAAAATCAGGTCTCTAGAATCAGAGAAAATTATCAAGGGAAATATCTATGCAATTTAGTCAGAAATTTTTCAGGTCCTTACAGGCCCATACCGGGTACCTAAAGTTTTCCTTAAAAATAATATCAATAGCACCTGTATACATCAAGTTATTAGCATTCAAAATTTTGGTCATGCATGATTGATTTTGAGTACCACCCTTTTCCTTTACTCCTAAACTGGGATAACTATATGGATTTTTGCAATTATTCTTCATATGTGGGGAAAAGATACATGAGACAACCTAATTTCAAATTTTCATAACATTTTAACAAGTACAATGAGAATAATTTGGTTTTGAAAATAGGTGATGATTTTCAGAGCATTTGTTTTGCATTGTTGACCACAAAAGTGCTTAATTTAATATAGTCCATAACTTCATGAAACCCTAACCAATTTGCTAAAAATTTAGTTTGTTGAAATCAAGATGAAAAGTTGTTTTTGATTATTATGTTTGAGCAAAATCTGAGATATTGAGTGACAAGATCTAATTTTTTTGCATCAGTTGACATGGACCGTGGGCGAACACTTACATTTCTGAGTATGTAATGCAGAATTTGTATTCCTTTAGGCAACACATATCAAGCGCTTCATACTAGTCAGTGTGTATTTGCTCTACAATGGGCAAGCACACATTCCATTGGCATGTAATAAGCACAAATTAAAGTGTTTTTACTACAGGTGAGCACCTAGCGAATGTGCCTCTGACCTTTTTTGCTGCACAGTATAGCCATTTCACCTGTCTCTGGATATCACCTTTCAGTGAGGCATTTAGCATATAGCAGGAGTAGCTAAACACCTGCTCTCTATGTATGAGCTGCATATCGTAAAACCCAAGTTAGAAAGAGCCACAACATTAAAATATAAAAACACAAATATATTTGCAATCTAGGCTTCTGTGACTTCATAATTCCTCTTCGGAACAACTTCCTTTGCAGCTAATGTCTGTGCCGTACAGTATTGCTTTTTATTACTGTACCGCACACGAGCTGCTACAGTACCATTTTACAATGTTTTTACACGTTTAATAAATACTACGGCCAAAGCAAACGATACAACTGACATCTTGCAAACGTTTCGATAACAACTGTTATCATCTTCTGTGCATAGCAATAGAACTGCAG
>JGI24022J15233_10008436_pt1 | contig 11506 bp, 7 predicted proteins | sample Ectturendosymbi2_FD_15233 | JGI IMG/M metagenome (IMG submission 15233)
TAGATTGGTTTGCATAATTGCAATACTTTTTAGGAATAAAACGTTTAACAATACTCCAATAAATTCATTCATATTGTGACACCTCGTCACAATACTATCTCATGCGAAGAGCAAACTAATTCCCATGGACAAACAGCAGTGTGGTGAACGCGTAATGACTAAGCATAGAGCTAGTTGGTTTAAAAGAATGAGAACGTTCTTGTTGAAAAACGCGTTAGAAAATTTCTTGTGGGCAACAGCAACCCTGATTTTTGAAGCAGGTTTCCTTCACGTTATCGTCTTTATCAATTTTTAATAAAACCAAGCGTTCGTCACACAATTGCTACCCTCATGCCTGCTACTTAACACGACCTGCTGCAAGAAGTTCTCTTGGACATTTGACTTAAATGTCCTATTTTTTACTTACTGTAGCTCCGAGCTTTTCCTTCCAAACAGATGCAAATTCAGAAAACAAAAGCTGACTGCGAACTGAAATTATTGCTAATAAAAAATGAAGGGAGTTGTCAAAACCTCTTGTGGCTAAGTTCTGTTTCTTGCAACAAGTTTTCTCGAATCGCTAAAACAGGTATTAGTATTTCTTACGTTTCCTGTCAGAAAACTGCTTTTCTTCTCTTTTACATCTTTTTCAATCTTCTCAAAAACGGGGCATACTTTGGTCTGAAGTACTTCCTCAGTTCCTTCTTTCTGCAAAAATGCAAAAAGTTCATTAATTTGACGCTGTTTTTGACGAAGTACAATTTAACCTCTGAAAATACATTTCGGTTCGTTGCAGTGTTTCATATTTGAAAACATCAAAACAAGTTTTTTATTAAGATCGATACGGATTTTTGGTAGTTATGAATATTTGCCAGAAGCAACAGACAAATGACAAACACTGCCGAAACACATCATTTGCTCTACTAAATACATTAATCTGAGAACACAAAACACATCTTTCTGAATTAACGAAAGTCAATTATGATTTCAGCATTTATTGGCACTTCTCATTATTAAGAAATCGCTCTCTTACAAACTTTTTGAAAAAACAAAAAACTTACACCATATTGAACATGAAATTTGATGAAAGGTGCTTTGTTTACACAATGAACTAAAGCAAATTATCCAAATCCATTGAGTTCCAGCACAGTTTGTTGTTACTTATCACACAGTGGAGTTCCGGTAGTTGGGTTACAAGGAGCAATCAACGTTTGAACATAGTGTTCATCCAAAACTCTTTGGAATGAAAAATTTAGTGAACAAATTTCTGAGTTTTTTTACAACCATATGATTTTTACATTTTCTTGGTACACGTGCTGCTTACTTGCTATATGTCAGTATTTTATAAACTAAAGCTATATTCGATACTTTGATTATTTTCGAATGAGGATGAAAACTTACGAGATTTGGAGTGGATTTGTGAATTAAATTTTCAAAACCGCAAGAGCCTTATGACCAATGTGTTTAGTAAAACATCAACACTTTCAGCAGTTGTCCAAATATATGAAAACGTTTGAGATTGCTTCANTGTAGAAACCACTGGGTCTTTGCAATGTATAACACAAAGACTAACTTCAATTGCGCTGTTACAAGCTAATATTTGCTCAAGTNTTCCAAGATTAATGAATTTTCAAGCAAAAACACAAACATCAAATAAAGAATTGGTGCGAAGCCAAGGCGACACAACATTTTCATGACTTCGGCTCTTTCTAATATATTGTAAAACTAATAAGAATGATTCTGCAAACAGTACGCGTATTTCGTTTTTCATACCCTTTTAATAGGATCTTTTTCCATATATGGTATTTTAGAAATAACTTCCGTAACCGTCTCGAAGAGCATGTCGGCCTGGGCTTGCTGGAAGGACGTCTCTCCAGCCAAGTTGAACTCACGAGCCAGGTATCGCAAAATGGCGCCACTTTGCGGAAGAGGTTTGTCGTCAATGTACAGGATAGGAACTTGTCCGAAAGGAGTGTCTGAAAGAAATTCATGCTTCTTTACAGATAAAAACGACCGCATTTTTCCTAATCTAGCATTGTGTTAGAGACATTGAGTACAAGTACAAATTCGTTAGTTACTTACTACCTTGTTGCATGCGCAAAATCGTCAAAGCGTAGTTCGTTTGTTTACGAAGTCTTGGGTTTATTATTCTTGTGTTGCAGAACTAAAAAGCTTATTTTAGTAACAGCGTAAAACGTAGCACTATGAAAGCGTTTCGTAACGTTTTAAAGAAAAATTTAAATTTCAGATTTTGCTTAATTTCATCGAAACAAAATCTTTGTTGGGTGTGAAGTTATTCAATTTGAACCAAGTAACAAATGAAAGATTTAAAAACGCTTGGAAAATCCATTTTTTGTCTTGAACCGCTCTTAGTTTTATTTTGTGTGGACGTATGAAGTCATGACAGCTGCGAAACACCGGGCACCTTAATTGTACATAAGAGTTCCTCATTTACAGTACACTGGTTTACGTGTTCTTTGGCACTGGGTTTTAACAAGGGTTTATACGTTCTTTGCATGCCCAGTTTCTTGCAGATCGGAACCCAGCAATAATGAAAACAAATTTCAATTTCCCACTAAATTACGCGTGGATGATTGAGCACACTCCCATACTTGTGTCAACATCCGCATAGCAGCTACTTCATATCATCCGAAATCGTCTCAAATGTGTCTATAGTTAATCCAAAAATTTAGATAAACCAACTAAAAACCTAACAATAGGCATTCGGGTGAACAACGTAGGGTTTTTCTGTGTTCCATTCCACACATCGGCCAGTTGCGAAAATAATTTGGTTTAAAAGCTACGACAATAAATTCCAGTTCAAAACTAGAGTACAGGAAAGGGAAAACGATGTTTTCCTTCTTATCTATCAAAAACTTCGACTAAACCTTACTTGTGTTTTCTAATGTTTTCGCTAGAATGAAATTAGTATTTATTCAATGCTTTGATTTAAACGAAAAGGTGTTAGATGACGTTGGTGTGGTTGAAGTGACCCGCTCTTCAAGGACGTAAGTTTAATCATTGAATGTGATCCACAGTGAGGGTGAAAGCTTCACCCAGGCTCGCAATTGCAGGTAACTGTTTGAAAACGGGGTCAGTAACCACTACCATTTCCATCTATATCGCATTTTCACCTCCACCCAGGCTTACTGGGACGTTTCCAGCGCAGAAATGGTATTCAAAACGATTCAGAAAGTATTTTTAAACTTTAACTGACCTTAAAAAAGTAACTTGGTGAACGTCGAAAAAAAATTTTATTAAAAAACATACACAGGTCCACGCCGAAAAAAGGCGTCGCTAATGCAAATTAGTGAGATAAAAACTAAACGAAAAAAACGGAATGCCACCAGTAACCATTGATGGTAGTCTGTACAGACCCATGCCATATTGTGTTCAAAAATTGCAGTTGTGCATGCACTAGCAGTACATGCGTTTCGGACTTCAAGATGTGTTTATTTTCGGCAAATTTTCCGATTTTTGTTACACATCAGGCGCACCTAGCCAATTTTGGCGAAATTTATTTACAGTAATCAGTGGCAAACTTACAGTCACAAACTATTTAAAACAAAAATGCTTTTGACTAATCAAACCCATCTAATATATAACGTTAAGGTAAAAAAAATGTAATTTTTTCAATAACAAACACAACTCATCTCCCCGAAAAAATGCTTAAAGTACGCGTAGAGTTAAATATCCCTGACAATTAGTGGCAAACTAACAATCACAAACTATTCAAAACAAAATGATTTTGATTATCAATGCCATCTGACCATTGAAAATTGTTTCAAGGCAGAAATAAATTACAATAATTCTAAAACAAGCACAACCACAACTTTTTCTCCCCCAAAACACGCTTTGGGTAGGCGTTTTTTTATTGCACATAAGGCATCACCAGTAAAAATGGCCTATTTTTTATTACAAAAAAACGTGACAATTGGCGACAAACCATTGACCACACTGCACTAGGTAATTCATTTGAAATAGTACATTACTGTGAAAAGAATAATAGCAACGTTCACTTTTGTTAGACAACAGAATCTTCATTGCCATTTTGTTGTCGTTGGAGAAAAGGCGGAATGCACAACGCACAAGAAGTGGCACGCAGCCCTTTCGGCAAACACTTTGTTTAATTGCATTGCCATGCACAGCAGTGCTGTCTCGACGGGCTTGCGTGATCTCTACCTTTGTCACTGACAAGAAACTGAGATTAAAGTTGTTCGTGGGATTATGTCTCGCGAACCACTGGTATGGAACGCGTGTTGCTTTCTGCAACCTGTGTAAAAGGCCCGAGCTTTGCAGTTCAAAGCTCAACATCTTTCCTTTCGTGCCTGCACAGCGCTGAGTACTTCAAAGGCTTTACGAAATGCCCAGACCTTCACAAAAGTCTATTTCAGGAAATGCATCATCTCGTGAAACGGCGATGTTTTGACAGGTCTCAATAGCATGCATCAAAAAAAAGGCTCATCGTGAGTCAGGCGGTCGAAGCAGCATGTTTTGAGAACGAAATCCCTTGAGAATGACATTGACAGAGCTTGGTCTCCGTTCTAAATGTCAAATTGGTTTAGCCAAGAATGTTCATTGCTACCTAACAAAGATTGGTTTCGCTTTTTTACGCCAAATATGGCTCCAGTTAGTAGTTACAGGAGTGAGGTTTGCCATTTTGTCACTGAAGAAGTGGCCGCTGCCAAATCAGTCCAACCACCTCCTTTTATTCAAAACTACAAAACATATGCAGATTTGAGCAGTAGAAAAACAGCTACTGAGGAAATGGGTTAAATACAAGCTTTTTAAGTTTTTTAAAAACTTCGCTCAATTTTTACGTAGTCTGGTCCGCCTCAGGTTACCTGAACGGGGTTGCATCGAGCATGGCGACTAGAACTGACTCATGCCAAGAAAACAGAGAACAGTTGAAAGAGCGCGCTGACGGAAAATTGTCTAACCGAATGAAACCCTTGCAAGAGCATGCGAGGTCGTTAGCACACGCGAAATAATTTTTACAGGAAAACGCACTCCACTCAAAAGGTATTGCTGATACGTCATGTGATTCATGCAATTGCTGTGTGAACGGTTTGTGCGCAGCTGGATGGCTCAGTGAGCAATCTATCACAAATGCGATGATTCCAGTCTGTTCGTACTTGTCCTTATAGTTGGGCCACCAGCAGGGCTGGATTTACCTAATGGGAGGCCTTAAGGTAATTCACGTGTGAGGCCTCCCTTTCCCATTGTTATGGGATTGGGAAAATGTGGAAGCGTTAATCAATTTGCGCCAAGTCGAAAATGATGATATGGCCGCTATTCAAGTACGCTCAATAAGAAATTTCCAAATCCTTGCTAGTGTTCCAACGATTATTGTGTTTGTTGCTGTCTGCGACGCAAAAGCGCTCGTATAGGCCTACATAATATTGGATTTCTCTATGCTTTATTGTAGGATACTGTTAGCGCTACACATACCTCTTATCTGCAGTACAACCTTAAGCTTTGGTCAGATGCATATCATGCGCGAACAACCACAAGTTTGTTTGCCCCATTCATTCGTAGCAATCCGTACGATTCAGTAAACACAGCCAACTGAGCTGTCAGTATGACGACGCACCATCTATTAGCCTACATGGGGCTTGACCAAAAACATCATACTGACCTACAAAATTGTACATACTGACCTACAAAATTGTCTCATACTGACCTACAAAATTGTACATACTGACCTACAATATACTAACCTACAAAATTGTAGCTTGCTTGTTTCAAATGTTTAAATCACAAACTTTTTTTTAACCTAAATCATCGACCTCAAGCCTAGGTGGTTATATCAACATAAACACAGCGGAATTACGGTATGTTGTGAAAGTCTGACTATGAACAGGTGGTAGCCTCAGGTATTTGAAACACAAAGATGCATTGATGATTGTTTCAAGCACTTTTCTGGGACAATATTCATGTTGCTTGGAGAATAGATCAATCAATCAATCAATTCAGCATTTGTAATGCACGTCATTTCAATGCAAAATTTTAAATGTAGTGACTGAATTCCCAACACCGTGAAACCGATGTTCTTTATAAGCTTTTTTGTGATTGTTCGTGAAACGGTGAAATGTTGCAAGAATAACTTACATCAAAATTTCATTTCAAATAAACTGCTGATACAAGTTGAAAGTAATTTTATTTTACACCAAGTTTTGAAATAATACTCTAAGCATTGCAGAAGTCAAAAGTGAAATTCTTTCAATCATGATGTTTGTCTAATCGTGCTTTTGACTATACTGCATGGACCCGTAATTTACCTGGTTTTATGCTCGGCCACTCTTGAGGGTCAAACCGTTTGTCTTCATAATCCACTCCGCCTTCAGCGAAAAGAAGACGAATAATTTCTGCGCGTCCCTTGAAGTTGAAGTAAAGAAGCTTGTAGGAAGGCATTTGCGCAGCTTTCAAATTGGACAAAATATTTCAATATTTACCTCAGAACAGCTACTGCAGACTTCTCCTGGTCAAAGACCAACATGTTTGCCTTTTCACGAGTCTTTTCACGTCATCGATAATGGCGCGACAAAGTTTGCGAACGTTGTAATATATCACGTATTGATCGGACAAGGCGTGGTTTTGCTTGGAAACGAGCAACGATTTGCACTGCTCGAAGCAGGCATTGCTCTGCGACCAATTAATCAACTTTGCAAAACGTGGAATGACTCAGAGCTGCGGAACAGGAGCCCACGCGATTTTGGAAGATTGATACCAGAGCCTGAACATATTTAGTGTCCAGCCACAAAGATGGAGCTTTTTCTATTTTACTGCTGTTCAACGGAATCTAATGCGTATTTTTTTTAAGAAATTCGGAGCCAGAGCCGGAACCAAAAACTTGTTTAGATGCTGGTGCTGGAGCAAAATAACTGTTAATGCCTAGAGCCGAGGTCAGAGATTGATCCTTCTGTTCCTCAGTCATGATATGAACCAGTGAAACTACGCAAATATGAGTTAATGTGTCCAACGGGTAAAGTGGAAATTGCAACATAAAAATTGATCTCTTCAAAACGTTCAAGGGAAAGCGAACGCAAATAGTAAAGCGATTGTAACTCATTAATGGCCACTACCAAAAATACAAATACCACCCTTCTGGTTTTTTAATATTCACTTTATATATGCCCCAACATAAAAGCTAGAACAAAATTCGGTTAATTTTTTGCGGTTGCTTAGCAATAGCATATTCCATTAATGGAACAACGGTCCAANGTGATTTCACAGCTGCATCATATTATTTGACATTTCCTATTTTTTCTAACTGTTGTTCCGGTTAGACAACTGTTTAAATCGTGACACTACCGCAATTTTTTTATGTTCGCTCTGATGGGTAAGTACCAACAGGCCCGTCGCCTGGTTTTAGGGTTTGGGGGAACAAAATGCATTTTTAGGGGGTAACGATTTTTGTTTTCATTATGAGTTTAAAAAAAGTTTAACATGACAAATACCAGTGTGAAAGATCCTTAGTAAAATATATCTTTTAACAATGAAGTTAGCTTTTTATGCAATGTGCATTAGTGTCCCGAGTTTACGTAACTGTTAAACCAGTAGTTCTTAACCTTTTCTTTACCGCGCCTCTCTTAAAGTAGTTGTCCTTTGTTTTAAGCTCCTCTTGCTATAGCCAAATTGTAAATACAAATGTATTGTTTGGTGAATTTGTTCATCAAATTTTCAACGTTGTACAACGCTTATGCGCTCGCGCCCACTGGAATTTTTTTGACGTCCCCCTGGGAGGCGCGCCCTCAGGTTGAAAACCACTGGGTTAAACAGATTAAAACCGAACATTTGCAAGATTGTTCGTTTTGTCGAGTTTGAGTCTTATGAATATCAACATAAGTATGAAAGGAAATTTTCCGAGCACAACAACATTTCGATGGGCATTGCCTCCGAGTGTCCACCATGCCTGCGGGCGTTTGCACCAATTTTCCAGTGAACAGGCAATGAGGTTGCTTACATTGGCTCCAATCATGCGAAGTTGCCAACGTAGCACCATGAAAGGTGAAATTAAAAAAATTGATGTAATTAAATGTTTTCTGTTTTATTAGTAAAATCAAGGAAATGGGAGGTGCAGATTTACTTGCCACATTTGCTAGTCCGTGGAGGCCAGAAATCAAATGCGGCGCTGGCCCTTATGTTTGAACTTTGATAAAAATTGCGGCTATGCCAGATTGCATGGTACGGTTGAACGCAGCCGGAAATAGGATCTACTTGAGTTTACATGATCAGTTGTAGTTAGACTGTTGAAAACGAGCAAAGTGTCTTTCCTTAGGCCCAGTGGGAACAGAATTATCAACACAAAACCTAGGTGACATCACCATGTGTAATCAGAAAAGCAAGAATGATGTGATGCATGTGGCAAAAACCCTTTACAAAATTCTAGGATTATACTGTTAGGCAGCGTGAAATTTCTTTTGGCTTATCACAAACAAACATTTTTTCACGTTTTTTAATTTCAGTGTGCTTGTTCTCATTGAATATATGCACTTTTATTAACTTGCTGACTATGATTTTAGTAAAGCATTTACACTGCAATGGATTATCGTAAGAATGTTGATTCTGATACGGGTTTGGACCATTGTTCCAAAAATGGAAGAAAAAGTTTCACCTCAAATCATTTCTTTGCATATTGCACCAAAGACCTGCAAACTACATCATTACATTCACTAGCGTTTCTAGTTTCAACAAATGTAGCATTTACCGTGAAGAGTTTTTTGCTGAGTCGGCATACTGAGACAATGGAGGTCATTAAAATGAGAAAATATTTGACATTTTTCAGCCTCCGGTAGGTAAAAAAATTTTTCGAAAAGTTTTTTGAACGGCATGCCTACATTAACGTGAACTATAATACAAATCAAAACTAAGATGATACAATGAAATGGAAACGAACGTTGACCCTGTAAAGGTCATGTTCCAAAAAAGGAACAATGCTCATTTAATGTGCTGGAAACATGAACCAAAAATAAAATGATTTAGGCAGAAAAGTTAGATATTCTTTAAACGCAGCTAGTAAGCTCCCGTAACCATTGCGCTGAGCACACGCAGGGTTTAACAGCGACAACATCAATATGCAGAAAGGCCTTTGAATGTTGTTCAAAAGACTGTTTTTTTACGCACAGTATTGGCATGGTCAATTTCGCGGCAAGTTGCGATAATCAGCGTCACTGATTCGACTGATGACCTGCTGCACTGACTACGGCCAAGTTTTAGCGTTGTTGTCTATTCTGCTCATATCAGATGTTGTCTATTCTGGATCTGCTGATCATGTCAGCAGTGTTTTGTAGCTTTGCGTTATCAGCCTGTCCTGGCTCAAACTGGAAAACTTTCTTCTTTGCATACGCAATTATTGCTTCATTATTATTGCTGCATGACATTTGCTTGATGAAACGAAGACACATTACCCAACGTGAGAATTTGCCTAGCGCGGTTATATCACGTATAATCTCGAATGAAAACGCTTTATGACAAATACTTCTTCTTTCATAAATACTTATTAATCAGCACTGCCGCAGATATCGACATAATCAACTGCATTGATGAAGCAACGCAAATTTACACAGTACACAAAGTGCTGTTTACGTCGTTAAGGTACTTCCAAAACCTGCCTTTATCGTCGGCATCATTGCTGTAGTTCAACCTAAACTCTTCTTGTCCTTGTTTTCTACTGTGCGTTAAGTACTTCTCACACCGCCAGGAAACACGTCTTAACCTGAAGGATCATATTTCTACCCACGCCACATCCACACAAATTATTTCTTCGCTTCAATCGCAAACCTTTTAGAACAGGGGTGTCAAAGCGCTTTACAAAGAGGATCAAAGTTGATCATGTGAGGGTGCCCGCGAGCCAAAAGTTCCCTCCGACAAATTTCCTGTATGGTGCAGCTTCTAAGCATTTCACAGGAATTTCACATACGGTTTGAAGCGGAATTACTCCTCTCCAACGTATGACCCGCTCGTCAATGAGCAACAAAATCTGAAACCAAAGCCTCGGGCTACGTGACGTGCGTCCCGGGCTGCACTTCGGACAACCCTGCTCTAGAATGACTGCGCAGTTTTTGGCGCTCTGTGATGTTGCTACGCATCGATGACAGAGAAACGTTAAGCGCCAAGGGCTAAAATCTACTGGCGCAGAACTCTCAACCGAGGTATGCGCGTGGACAATAGCTGTCGGCAATAGGGCACGTCTTGCTAAGGCTTACTCTGCTTGTGCACTCAAGCATATTAACAATGTTTTTCAATGCTTTTCAAGCTTTATTGGGTGTGGTGGCGGCTTCTCTACTATAGAAGACACTCAAAATCGCAATTGCAACTAAGCTTCAGATATGAGATATTGTACGCTTGGCCTACAGGATGCTGCACTGATGTAATGGGAGAGCTTTAAGTGCATTGTTTTCTATGTACATAACGATTCCATGACCAAACAAGAAACATTCAAAACATGCAAAGTGATTAAGAAATGCCTATTTGCTAAGCAATATCACTGATCAAGATGTTGCAATCACCAGGTCCAACCAGGCGCGCAGCCAGAGGGGAAACGGGAGCAACGACCCTTCCCAATTACAAGAATGTGCACCAAGAATTTTCAGATTAATCAAAGATTTGAAGTATAAGTCGAAGAGATGCTTCAATGCAATATTACTAAACTGCTTGAGGAACCTATCCTATACTTGAGCTTTTAGTTGAAAAATCGAATCTGATCAAACCAATCGGGTTTAACATTTGTCAATGATTAATTAAACGTTGTGTATAGTGTAAGTGTTAGGGAATTTATATCGTGACTGTCCTTTACCTTAGGTTTAAGCTCCGCGTGGAAGTTTGGCGATTATGAAATACAATCTTATATCTAATCCAATTGCGTAGCCAGTCCGACTTTTTGGGGAGCCAAATCTCTTGACTTTAAGCGATCAAGAGTATTTTGTTTGTGACACCACCTCTCAAGGCACAAAATGACAAGATTTTCTAGAAATTTGGGAGGCATTACTCCTTTGGTCCGCCTTGCTAGGCCTACGATATAACGCTTGCAATCACTAACCGCAAACAAAAACAAGGCGCAACGCGTTGTTTCTGGCGAACCAGCTTGCTGTGTCCCACCTGATGGTGATGTACAATGCATTTCAAGACCATTGAAAAAATTCGTCTCTGATAACTCTGGGGTGCTACAGTAGTGCATTTTTCATTACAGTATTGTGGGTAATTTCATCGTTTATCAAGATCGAATGGAAACAAATTTGTTGCTGCTATTGGCGCAACAAGAAAATTCAGAATAGTTTTCAATCATTTTTGTTATTATTTTGAGGTCAATATTGCTGCTGAACAGAAAAAAAAAAATATCGGTAACGATTTGCTTGTTTTTTATAAGTTTCCTTTTCCCTCAACCTTTACACTGCTTCCCCTGCCCTACCGGTTTTCGGCGTGTCAGAAAAGGAGTGTGAGTGAAAAAGAAGCATTGCTGCCAACGAAGCGCATGTTTTGAAACCAGTGTTCCCTCTAAGTTACGAAAATGCGCAGTGCCACCAGAATC
>JGI24022J15233_10008445_pt1 | contig 11502 bp, 7 predicted proteins | sample Ectturendosymbi2_FD_15233 | JGI IMG/M metagenome (IMG submission 15233)
CATACGTGTGGCGCAGTGGGCGGATCATCAATGGAATACGGAGTGGGCAGACAACCCCACAAGACTCCGGACTTCAATTCCAGACACAGGTACACACACACCCGGAATGACCCTCCCAAGAACAGCCTGGGTCCGGCTTAACCGCTTCCGCACCGGTGTCGGATGTTTCCGCTCCTGCTTGTACAAATGGGGTATAGCCTCCTCTGCGACCTGTGAGTGTGGCGCAGAAGAACAAACCGTCGACCATGTCGCCCTCCAATGTCCAATCCATTGCCCTCCCCATGGACTGCACGGCCTGACAGTTCTGGACGATGAGACAAATGAATGGCAGCTCAACACCAGCCCCGAAATCTAGCACGGCCAAGCAGTGGATAAAGAAGAACTCGCTCAAACGAAAGAAGAAGAATCATAACACAAGTTCAGAAATCATAACAGCTTAACAAATTGACTGACATCAAAAATACCAATTGCGACGAAAAGAGACTGCGACTTATAAAATAAGAAAAGCGCTTACTCAAAGTGACTATAAAATTAGAAAAACGTTTACTCAAATAAATAAATGACTGAAACATTTAAGTAGTTGGCGCTAATGGCTGGAAACTTCTGCAGCTAAAATGTAACATGTGGTGAAATGACTAACAACGGTAGAGAAATTTAGCAAACCATGCGTGGACAGCAATTCTCTGGGGTACGCATTTAAACCTGCGACGAGTTTGCTTAAACGCTACGGTGAGAGTAAGCAAGCTGTATTGAGAGAAAAGCTAGCAAGTATAACTAGTTACATTTATGTGCTCAAGTCAGTGTAGCGTAGATAGATAGGGGTAGTTGAGGGCTTATCGAACATTGCATAAAATTGCTTAAACATTCTGACAAAAGTTAATGACGTCATATTTCAATGCTTTTGACGTCACAGTAGCCAAATCAAACCACAAACATTTTCTATAGTTTTTGTGACTTGCACTTGTGTTGTCTGTTGTGCCCCCCACTTTGAAAAAGGTCCCGTCATCCATGATTGCTGGTGAGAAAGTTGTTTATTCCAATGGTATTGAGGAGCATTCAGTTGGAAGTGAATTGCTCCAATTCTTTAATTTCGTTAAGTGATGTGTCGACGAAAAACAGGGAGATGAGTCGCAAGAAACACTTATGCTTAATTCAGGAAAGAAGCCTGATATCACTTTTTCCAAACAATGCTATTATCCTGCGTATAAATCTTCGTTTAATGTGCTCAAGCAGCAGTGGTGAAAGGCCATTTTCGAAACTGAACGGATAAACAATGAACTTACGTCATCAATGTCACAGCAACGTTTAAGTCATTTGTCGCTGATGAGTATTTACAGCGAAATATTACGGAAGCAAAACTTTACAAGCTGCTACACGAATTTGCTTGCAAAAAAGCACGTAAAGTACTATTATAGTTTGAGTGTCTAACATGGTGGGAAAAACTGAGAACAAATTTCGAATTCTTGAGTTTGTGATAGTGCAAACGATTTCGTTTTGCATATCTACCCTTTTGATTTGATGTTGCAGACTGTGTTATTTCTCGTGATGGATACGAGTATTATGGGGAGACCATGCGACATTGGTTTTGCTTGAAAAGATTGTGCCCTCGAAAAATTGTGCTTCAGGGTCCCTACAAGCTTCATCTGGCACTGGCCGCGTCACAGCTGCATTCCTACAGGTTTCATGTGTCATCGCGATCACTTCATTTCTACAATTCTTTCCTCAATGGAAAGTTATTTAGCTTTGTCTTACGTGCTGCCATAGCCTATCGTTACAGCACTATAAAATCGCACAACGAAAAAAGTCGATGTCGGCAGTATAAGTTCCAGAAGAGTTTCCAGTATGAGTTTGTTACGTCACATCGGCACTCACGCCTACATCCCTGTATCCACGACCACGATGCTTCCTGAAGCAGCTTCAGGTAGAGATGTCACGGGCTCACATTTTTATGACCCGGACCGATCCATACCCATCACAACAAACCCGTGACCCCTCCTAGATTCTGGCCCGTACCCGACCCGGCCAATAAAACGGCACTGTCTATTTTATCTCATGAAAGGCAAAATAAACACTGCTGGTGCTATTTTGCCTTTCATGTACACAATGGCAGTGGATCATTTACAAAGTCTGGATGAAGACATGTAGCACAACAAATATCTTTTCCATCAACATTTTCTACTAATTTTTGCTATAGTACAGAGTCTTAATGAAATAAGCATTTGCATGTTTTTGTGCTGCAACCAAACAAATCACTGCAGCAAGTCAAAGCAAGTAAAGACCTACCTGGCAACATAACACATAAAAAATCGGGGTCTGGTCGGTTTTGCAGCGCTTGTACTGGTTGGACAGCAGTTTCATTGGCTCTTTCTCAACCCATTGGTGAATTATACAGCATGTTACAGTACACCTATTATGAATGCGAACTAGTTTATATTATACTCTCAGTGATTCAGTTTCAGATAATCTAGCTTCCTAAAACGCATGACCTGCCCTTCACACACTACAAGCGAACACTACCACACTGCACCACCACATATCGTTCAGTCCATAGCACAGCCAGCACACAACACACAAACAGTATGCATTATGCGTTGCTCGCTCACAGAGCTCCGAAAAACCTCTAGGGGCCCAACACAAATTCCACCAGAGGGCGATGCTAACGACAACTGACGTCACAGAAAAAAAATTCCTCATCCACGTCAGTGCTTCAAAAAAGTTAGCGAACTGTAGCGGTACCCACGAAAAAACAAATGTGCTTGGGCAGTTAACTGGCCCATGAAAACCTACCGTTAACGGCTATCTTAGCGGCCCATGCTATCTCTAGCTTCAGGACGTGATGCAGCTGAGCAAATTGCTGCTGACAGATTACTAATTTTCTTTACGTTCGTGCGGTGGGCTTAGCCCCCCAAATTGAAATATGAAACCTTATAAATCTGTGGTATTTGCATCAACTTTGAAGGTCAAGCCCCCCTCCCCCGCACGAACGTAAAGACCCCTCTTGACGAATTTCTGGCGATGTTTCTGGGTTTTTCAAGTCTCCAGCAAGAAATAAGGACTTTAAATCAGTAAGTTTCGCTCGTATTAGTTGACGATTCGTTTTTTTGATCAAGCTTTTTTTGTTTCAATAATACAAATATTTCAGTTCGTTCTTTAATTTTTCCCTATTAACGACATTTTTACATATATAGATAGGGCCTCTTTCTAAGTTTCAGCCAGGGGCCCTACACAACCTTAATCCGCCCCTGCATACTGCATAGCTTTAATACGCGCACTGACTCGAAGCTGAATGCAAATACTTGTTTCACAATTTGGAACTGATTGCACAAAATTATTGCACACGTTGCTGAACAGAAAAATGCCTCTCTTTCCTGATACATGTTATTGTCAATTAATACATTTACTGAAAACGTTTGAAGTAGTGTTCCAATGCATACAACCAATCCGCTCACTGTGCAACTTTCCATGTTTTGTTATTAATCCTCTGCAACTGTTCGACTCTGGTCAAATCGTAAATACTGGTGAGCTTTGCTGCACTTCCGGGCTCATCCACGGCAAACAGTTTTGTTTGAGCTTTTCAGTACAGCGAATTGCTTGAAAGTGGAGCTACCTTTTTCGACGCCCACGCGGAGACATCGTGTGCAAAACAAGCTACTTAGGGCAATGGTTTACTTAATACTGTGTTTGCAGCTGATTGCAATTTGCAGGCCGTAATCATAAATGTAGCGTAAAGTTCCAAGTTTGTAAGAAACTGTGCAATCTTGGTAATCTTTGTCTGACAAATGGTGAAGGAAGAAGCGTACCAATTATGGACTGATAGCTAGCCAACGTGCGAACGTACGTTCTACGAATTTCTCAATCTACTCGTAGTTATTGCAGTTCAGCTATGCTTATCTCGAGCAAACAACATGGCGACAGGCAGGCTAAGATCAATATTTGCGACGTAGGCCTAACTTCTCTATTAAATTGTTTGACAGGACCATGCTCAAACATTATCTGTGATGACTTTGCACTTTGCAGTACTGAAAAGTATGAGGAAGCTTCAACTAATTCTTTGGGTTTAGTTCGTGGGCCTGGACTACATTCTCCATGTTGGTAATAGTCAACGTTTCCAATGACAATAAAGTTTGTTGTACTGTAATTGTTTTTCTGACAGGTTCCGACGTGGCGATTTTAACTGACGAAGGGTAAATGAACCATAATGACCTGTGTGCACTGTTTGCATTTGCTTCATTTGATGTTCTTTTCATTTTACTGCATTTTACAATTTGTCAGTAGGGAAACCCTGCAAAAGCCTTTCAGCTAGTGCACAAATTTTATAGTGCGAGAAAGCTTGTTTTAACGCCATATTGAAGTGTAGGCTACAGTACACGCCATTTCAAAGTGCTTATCTGTTAACAGGAGGCATGTAACTGTTCATTGTCCCATATTTAGCGAAGTATCGACTAGAGGTGTACGGACTCTGATTTTTTGAGTCCGGATCCAATCATGCTTTGCAAGCAAACAACCAATAACGTTTTTTCGGCAAACACGAAATCCAATCCGGATACGGCTGCAACAATGAAAGCCTCACTCCTGATTATGTTTGAGCCAGCAGGAGTCCGGATCCGAAAAATCCAAAATCCAATCCATGCACAGCTTTGGTATCGACACGCTTTTTGAGTTTACCAAACGGTTCCTGTAATTGACTTCGTTCATAGGCTGGAACAAGACCGTAACTACGGGGGGCTCAAGGGGGTTGGCACCTCTGGAAATATTTTCGCCGCCCTGGAAAAATATTTTGGACATAATTTAAAACTATTGGACATAGTTTAAAAAAATTGGCCCCCCTCAGAAAACTCTTCTCCACCTGTGGTGTCCCAAGCTCGTTATCAGTCGGGGATGGAACTCACATGTTTTTTGATGAAGTTAATATTAGTAATTAAATGATTATAGCTAGGCAGGGATGTAGTGCTGACAAAAAGGTGTGGGAAAGCAGCCAAAAAAACTAGCCATTTTGAAACTGCTTCGAATTCATTTTAAATCAAAACATGAAAAAGGTGTGGGAACGCCGTTCCCACTCGTTCCCGCTCCACTAAACCCTTGTAGCTAGGCGTCGTTCACCGAATTGCAAATCTTTCACTTGTTTATGCAGCCGTTTGTAATATATTCATTATACTCCTGCTTAGTGGCGGATCCAGACGAGGCGTTTGGGGTGGGGGGCAGTTAAATAAGGGTCGCCAAAAAGTTTTCACTTGTTAGAAATACTACAGCTTCTCTGCGACAATCGTTGGGCAAAACACAAAAGTGGTTACCTTTTCTANNCCAAGAAAATGGACATTTTTGTTGGTCGAACTATGCGATCTTCCAGGGCATCACCACAGTTCAAATCGCCTTTTATTATTAATTCACAAAACGTTTGAAGCAGGTCCGAACAGATAGGTCCTATTTTTCACAAGCTACACCTAACTGAGAACGCTATGGGTGTCCCAAAGAATCTTTTATATCTATAATAAGTGTTTGAAAGATATACACTAAGGCAGTGGTCTGCAACCCTTTTATAACCGCGGACCGGTCAATGCTTGGCAATTTTATCGCGGCTCGGTAGTACTCTTGCAAGCAACTGTATTTCTATTGGAAGAATCGACCAATCACATGCCCAGAAAGCAAGTGAGGTCACCACCAGTATACATTTTGTAATTTCGCGNCCTGGGGATTGAGGAACACTGCTCTAAGCATGCTGCNCGCTTGTGTATGACGCTAGTTTGGATATCCGCACATCGGAAAAAACAATACCTGAAACGTAGTCCGNACTGCTTGTAGAATGGTTCTTATACTAGGAAGTGACAACTCAATTTCCATGCTAGGAGCCGAATAAATAACAAACTGACGATCGTATTTCCAGACGAATCTTGTGCAGTTTCATTGCACATGGAAAGCATATTTACTGCTGGCTATCGTGAAAATCGATCTCATAATCGCATGATAGGTTCACACTGGGCCTGAAAGCATTTTGCCCTAAAATACGTTTAACGCCACTAATATAAGCAGAATCTCAATCGAGTGTTTAACACTGTTTCACATATTTCGACATTGGACTACTGATGTGAAGAAACAACATCAACTCACTAGTCCAGATTATGAAGAAAAGGTGTGACACTGTTCAAAAGATGTAAGGGAAGTCGGGATGGCACCATTAAATCCACAGTGAATACCTCCGAATTCAAGCTCTAGTCTCCCTGATAAAGTCAATTTCCAATTGTGTGTATACTACAACGAACCCCCCTAAATTTATGATTCATCAACGACAAAATGTCTTCGCGGGCCGTAGTTTGTAGACCCTTGATCTAGCAAGCCAATAAGTTACGCACTGTGCTGTTGGTTGCAGATTTCACTAACCATGCCAAATTTGTCTTCGTGGCCGGCGTGAGCTGTCTGTGGGTTTGCACTTGCAACACAAGGATCGTGAAAGAACGAAATGGCCATCAGTCACTGTTGCCAAGTGCGTAACCAGGGATGTGGGGCGATAGTCGTCGTAATCCTCTGAAATTTTGAACTGCAAATATGGAACGGTTGAGCAAAAATTGTCATGACCGCGTACAGCCAATTAATTATTCCACCAAGCTGTAGATAGTTGGTATTTTGCCGAAGTTTCTCCGTTAGAACTGACTGCTGAGTGAGCACCATGGCTTGTTGCGGCGCGTCGTGCTACCACGTTGTAGTCATTTCATGCTGTGCTGCGCTGTCCCCGTTAACGGAGTGAGGTGTTGCAGAATTGCACAATTCCTTGAGCTGCCGGAGCACGCTCCTGATTTTTTCGCTAAGACGTTTCGGTCATTTGTCCCGTAATACAGTCGTATCAAAACTCGTCGTAATGGTATTCATTAGCCTACTTTTTAGGACATTATGACCGAATAATTGACTTAACTTTTTCGTTCATTTGAAAAAAGTACGGTCTGTGACCAAAAAAAAGTAGGAACGCTCAACGCATTTTTGTCAGAAACCGACAAGTTGTTTGCGAACGTACAGGGGCGTAACGAGAGAGGCAAGGGCGGCACAATTCAGGCGCCAAATCATTATGGGGCCGCCGAATGACTGCTCGAAGAGCGCCTAAAGTCCCAACAATGTCACAAGTACCTTCTTCAATACAGTGCATTTGCTTCCGAAAGACCTCAGGTTCGAACATTGGAACGCCAAACTTGCTTCTTGCCCTGGGCCCCATCTAACCTCGTTACGCCCCTGGTAACGTACAAATGTTGCTATAGCTTTTCACACGCTGCGCTATGGTTCCATCAGGGCAGGGGCCCCACCAGTTCTTCATTTCGGTGGGGGGGGGGCAATTTTCATGAAGTTTCATTTGATGACGTCATCGTGCTTATTCAACCGTGGTACAAATTTTCGCAAACGGTCACAGATAATAACAATGTCTTTTTGCCCGCAGACACGAAGTCCATAGCATACAAACACACACATTCTGCACAACGCTGGTTAATGAAAAACAGCGTTGGAGGCTGAATCACTAGTATCAAGCGAAATTCCTGACTTCACACCATATGCGCATGCACAGAACAACATTTTACATGTAAAATACGCTGAGAAAACTGATGATTACGGCATAGGGCTTGGTGTTCAGGTAAGTGTGCCAGGTTAGGGTTTATGTTAAGGGTTATGTTACAGTTAGAAAAAGAAATATAATAGAAGTCTAAGATTAAGTCCAATATTTTTCACGGGTTTTACTTATTCCGTAGTGTAGCTTGTTGCTGGTATCTGACATCTAACCAAAAAGTTTCATTTTGCACAGCACACATCAAAAAGTAATCGCCGAACTGTATTCCTTTACTCTGAGAAATAAAATAACTGACAAAAAATAATAGGTCAGAAATTTCGCAAAGGTCAGAAATTTCGCTTGACACCGGGGCAGAAACTTACTCAGCAGAAGGTTTTAAAACGGCGTTGGAGGTCGAGCCTCAGGTTTACAGACGCATTCTTAACAATATTTGTTCACTTGGTACAACACTACTGCAGAGTGGGACGCTAATTCCTAAACTGGTCAAGCCCAGCTAAAGTACAAATGCATTGTGACATGCACACCCTCAAACGAACAAACACTGCAGTGCTCGAGCACTCAGTCACAAAGTACAACGCGGTTGCAGTGTTCAAAGAATAAGGACAATCTGACTGCGTCAACGCAGGCAACCATACATTATTAGACCTTCTGCATCTTTCGAGAAACAGGTACATATTTTCTCTTAATAATGCCTCGAATGTAGGAATGTCACCGGTGCATTGAACTTGATGAGTCATGACTACTAACACTCGCTCTCCAGGGCAGGTTGTATAGAGCTCTGCATCCAAAATTATAGGTCACACGCAATCTCTGCATGCATGACTTCCTGAAGTTACACCATAACTGTGATGCATACATTGGCGTACAAAAGGAACAAAAATGTACATTATTAACTGCATTTGAACAACGGAAAAAAAGAGGCTCGCAGCTTGTTTGCTGCACACTATTGATATCGCAGTTGTCTCTGTCATCTGAGAGCTCAGTATTCAGTACAGCTCCCAGATATTTGTATTGGTTAACAGATTTTTGACTTTTACCACCCATTTGTCATTATTGGTGTGACTGTGATTTTTGTGCTTTTAGCCGCAGTTGAAAATATTTCTATGCGATTCTGCATAAACCTGACACACATATAAANGTTCTCTTCGCAACATTTCCGAAAATGAGAACTTTTCATTTTTAATCAAGATGCAGAACGAACGATCAGGGCGGAGTAAAAATTAGTATCCTCATACAAACACCTGGTTCCGTACTCAACTAGTGTAGTCGTGGCTTTAGTGTGACAGGTGTATAGGCTACTACAGTATTAAACCTGCCTAATTTTCGTCTTGTTTAGCAAATTCGTTCTACAGTAGCCCTGTTCTTCTGGCATATTTTTGGATTTCTATCACAAATGAAGATCCCAAATTTAGGGACAGCCTATGTCAAGGGTGAAGGGATCTTTGAATGCTACCATTTCTGACAAAACGGGTCATGTGTTTTGTGTCTTTGGCGCATAACGGATCAGGTGTGTTTGGGGCAAAATGGCTTTTTCTGGCATCTATGAATAGTGTGACACGTTTTCGAAGCACGTTTAAGGCTCTGAGCTTTCAGGACTTGCACTGGTTGCAAAAGTTAGGGTCTTGTAAAGCGTTATTTGGAGCCAAAGTGGTCTAGTAGGTAGGAACGTTCAACACTTGACTAGCACTCATATGGCACTTTACTAAACTTTTTTCCCAGGCCGTGGTTCTGGGATCAACCCAGAAAGACACTAAAACGTGGAACAGTCCTCCTGCTAAATTTAGGTGATAACTGTCAGGTTTGGAAACGAAAATGCAGCTAAACAACATTTTTAAAAAATGTACTACGTTAATAATGGTGATTCCGCTTTGCCCCTCACAAAAATAATCAGAAGGACGTAGAAGAACAAGCGGTTTGATGTGGCACAAACTGTTATGTCAAGATTTCTCTAATCAGTTTGAAAGTTTAAGCAATTTGCATGGTTCAACAGTGCCCTAATGTTGTAAAGTTTCATGAGGGCAAATTGAGGCTTGTCTAAGTAAAAATAGTACACGAACAAATAGATAAAAAATGCCTTAGAATACCAACATTTTAAACTCTCTCCCAAGTTTTGACATTTCCAGCATATTTGTGGTTAAACCAATCATTTACGAAATTTTCGATCAGATGCCCTGTCTCAAGATAAATCTTGTAAGGAGATAATTTACCAGTAGGACAAAGAAAAATTCCAAGAAGACTTCTTAAAAATGATGGAATATAAAATTTCATCTTTATTCTTTGAAAGTTTCTGCAGATGTCAAAATTGCTATGCAATATTTAAAAAATTTCGGGGGGGCAAATGCCCCCCCCCCATGGTTGCGCGCCTGCATCAGGGTCATTAGTTCCGACCAGAAACTCATCCACTTCGCTTGGTGTTGCAAAACTACGATGCAGACGTAGGCTACTGCGGAGCGGACTCACGGACTGCACTAATAGCGGACCTGAAACTGGCTTTTCCTTTTGAAGACTTCTAAAAATCTTGCGTTAGTTTTGAGTTTTCCATATTTTATGGCAATAAATTATTGCCTTCCTATTTTCACTACTGCTTTTCCTTTCAAAGCTGCCAGCAAGCATAAAAAGGAACTTGTAACAAAAACAAACCAATTTTGCACAGGCCAGCAAGGCCACGGGTGGCGGAAACTTTTTCAAAGTGGGGGGCACAAGTGCACATCAAGACAACTATAGAAAAATTTTGTGGTTTGAATTGACAATTGTGACGTCACAGACATTGAAATATGACGTCATTACCTATACACCATATGAAGGTCTAAATTACACTGTTTTAGACAAAATGAAACCACTATGAAAACGTATCGGTGAACCACCTGAATTTCAAATTGGCTGTTACAGGGGTGACCCGGGTCAACAGCGTCACTCGGGCTCANCATGCGATTTATTTTGACTGAATAAAACTGTTCGACGCTTGCGTCACGGAAATTTTCATTTGCTTTCATTCTAGCTGGCATTACCGTTGCTGTGTGACATTGATTACGTAACAATAAATGAGATGTTCTCATGATGATGTCTCCATTGGTGAGTAACGTACGTCACTGAGCAATGCTAACGGCGGTAAGTCCTCTGCTTACTAGGCTCATTCATATTAGCCCGAGTTGCTGGACAATTTACCGTTCGTTTGAAATTATTCTCGAAATGGAACTCTCCCCTGGATTGGACTTCAAATCCAATGTTCTATACCCGGGTTTCTCAACGTGTGGACCATGGCCCACTGGCGGGCCACGGCCCTGTATTATTGAAATTGAATACGTTTTACAAGATGAACCTTTAATCCAGGGTTTCTCAACGTGGATTGCTTCTGAGCTAACAGGCTTAGCCTTCTCCAACGCATTGATTGTCGCGCACGTTGTGTTATAAAATGGTTTTAGTTGTTTTTATTTCTACTTTGTACATGGGCGACAGTTGTCGCGTTGGAGAAATTGTACAGTCGGTGGGCCGCGGTTCCCATGTTTAATAATTTGGCCACATGCTTGAAAAGGTTGAGAACTGCTCTATACAAATCCATTGCTTCAAAAAAGATTCAGTCGGATATGAATTGTGTTTCAAAAATACTTAATTGCATAGGGCAGCTCGGGCACCATGGATGAGCCCGAGCAAAGCGCGAGCGAAGTCGAAAGAACGCCTACTACGAGCGAAGTTGTTTTATTTAGGTCATCCTCACCGGCAACATGAACGCGAAAGGTCAGACATGGAACGAAAATATATGAAAAGTGATAAGGTCCAGAGAAAAGAGCCCGAGTTAACAATTTAGTGAAGTGGGACGGTGAGGGGTGGCACAAATATGCAAAGCAAGCTCGCGTTCTCCGATAAATCGTAATCGAAGACTCGGGTTAAGCCCAAGGAGCCCGTGTACCTGACAGTGGCGTAGCCAGCCCAAAAAATTGGGGGGGGCAAAAATATTTTGG
>JGI24022J15233_10008451_pt1 | contig 11499 bp, 11 predicted proteins | sample Ectturendosymbi2_FD_15233 | JGI IMG/M metagenome (IMG submission 15233)
TAAACTGAATAATGTGTGGTTGTAATTTGAAATAAATAGCTTTTTAATCAAAGTCACAATTGAAATTTTCATGGGTACACATCTTTTTGGGTCACCCTGTGATATTGGTTTGTGTAGATGAAGGACTACAAGAAACAGGTGATGGTGCCATTTTGTGCTCAAAGTTTCAAAGAGGGTCTTGTCAACTGTTAAGTCGACCATTCCAACCGTTCTCACCAGGTGCAGCTCACTGCTTCTCGGCGCCTTCAAGCGCCTTGAAGTCTGGTTTGGGAGCCAGACACTTTCTATTGCAAATTTTGCACAATTAAATATGGAAGTGTCTACCTAGCTTGCAACTACTATGCATGGTCAACTGCTAGGTAGCCAGCACCCACATGATTCAGCCCATGGTTAAGGTTTAATCACCACAAACAGAAAGCAGGTTCCACACTTTATATCATAGTAGGGTTAATATACAGTGATGATGTTGGTGGTGATGATGTCTGCACTACACTAGTGTTTGTGATACACTTTTCTTAAGGTGCTTGGGTTGCAATTTCAGGTTTAGGGCTTTACCATCTGCACTGATAATGAGCCAGGAGTTGCCAGGCACAATCTTTTCTTTTGTTTTATTGCTTCCAGCATTTGCTGTACTGAGCTGTACCAGGTGCACAATTAGTCAACGTAACAAAAGAAACAAATTATGCCTGGCAACTCCTGGCTCGTCTTCAGTGTAATAGGCATTTACACTTTCAACTTTCAAACTTTAGCTTTAGTTTCAGGTTTAGTGTTAGGGTTAGGGTTTTACATAATAGGGTAAATACAAGTTTAGGGTTGGATAGGTTATTGAACTACACTAATATAGCTTTCAATTATTGCATTTTGTTCATTTCAGTTGATTTAATTGCTTTTTGAACTAAAAGTTTACATTACATTTCTATTAACCAACTTTAAATGTATTAAAACTATGAATTCCCAAGCCTTAACCGCAAGTACAAGTAACATACAGCCATGCCCTTAGTCACATGACCAAGTCATTAGTGTCATAACTGCTCAATTGGGCTTGCATAGCTATATTCAGAGGCAAGGGAGATTTGTTTCACTTTGACTCAAGTGCTCAAAGTTTGAGCAAAATGGATTAATTGGAAGCTATTTTGAGCACTTTTGTCGGCATATTCACTGTTAGCGGGATATCCCTACTGTACACTATGCTAGAGTTTTTGGTTTTGATGTTGCTCGATACCTAGCAATTAACCATGCAGAGCCGTTGGCGACTACCTAGCACTTGACCTTGCATAGCTGTTGCCAGCTACCTAGACACTGCCATTAAGTATACTTCAGGTAAAAGCTTCCTCTTTGTAATGAAATCAATAAAATGGCAAATGATTTCTGTTTTTCACAGAACTGAACTGAAAACCACCAATGTGATCATCACCATCAGCATGAACATCATATTATCTGCATAGGTCAGAGGTGACAAACATGTGCAAAAGAATTTCGTGCGGCCCACGAAGCATTCAGGCGAGATCAGCAGTCTTGAACTTTGTTTGACCTGCTTCTAATTTTTTCATTTTTAACTGGTTTCATAGTATGACTAAAAAGTTGTGCAGCCCACTTCACTTACTCAGCAGTTACTGACAAAGTGGCCTGCGATAGCAACTAGGTTCGTCACCCCTGGCATAGGTAGAAGCATGACCACAGATTGATTAATGAGAATTGCATCATGCCACACAAGGTTGAGCTCACACTTAAATGAAAACTTACAAGATGTCTTTCAAACGGCATATTTGGTAACGATGAGCTAACAGGTTTTGGGCTTCCTGAAGTTGGCACAAGTTGCACTCTTGACTTGTAACTGCGTTCATAACTGTGTCTAGAATGACGTGGTCGGCTTCGTGCAGGTATGTTTCTTCTGCTGCTGACATCAATTGGAGTTGACAAATGGACAGTACCGCTGCTGTCTTCGCCACTTTGATCACTGTCAGAACCCAACTGATTGCCCATTGCGTTAAGCGAGCACTTTGCTACCCACACCGTTAAACGCCCGACACCGTTAAACGCAAGTAATAAAGTAAGCTTATGAAATGCTAGCACAAAGAGAACCGCTGCAAAAACAATGTCCAGCGTTAGCATGCACGCACGAACGAAAACGCTCTGCCACTGTCGGCTGCTGCCTTTTTCAGTCGCAGCAATAAACAACCTGTCAATAATTAATCTTCGCACTCGTGACGCGCAGCAAGTAAAAAACAATACGCGCTAACATCTCTGCACTTTGATTTCACTGTACAACGCTCAGACGAAGAACACTTCCTGATGTGGACATCCCCGCCAATGAAAACTAATTAAATACTGACCAAAACTGATGTTACAACGCCAATTATAAAAATCAGGTAAGAAAGATGCAGCCACCCCTGACGGCAGTAAATGAGCCTATGGCGTGCACACAAACCGAAGATGAGTCTTCATCTGACTTTGGAATACGCTACGACAAACCTCGACGCGAAGAATTTGTCAAAGCCAGAAGCACAGCTTGACCGCATCGAGAGACCTTTCTTTGTGTCGAAAATTAGCAGCGGGAGTGAAAAGGGAAAAAGCGTGCGTTGGGTGATTCGCAATGACGTCAGTATGCACCGAAGCGCATCAGATCACCGCTGGCTCGATTTTGGCGATGTTCATCTGTTATAGCTCATAACTCAGCACTCATAAATATTTTTCTTACACTGCAAATACCTTAACGCAAAAATGATTGTTATTAAGCAGCTCTGGTTTAAGACCACCCAATAACTGCGTTACTGTAGTTTATGAGCGAATAAGCTTCAAACATGCTGCGGAATGGATGCGTTACGCAGTATTTGATCTGACCTGCTGACGTAAACACTTCAAATTCCGGCGAGCTCACGTAACGGAAGTGCCTTTCTCAGGATTACCGTTTACTTAAACTTCCTAATTATTTGCAAGTTTTAAGCAGTCCTTTAGCATGTAGTGGTTGAGAAATCTTTGAAAACCTTGTGACCTCACCGTATTTTCATCTCTATCCCTCTTTGTGACAAAGCCTCACAAAAATAGCCCCCTTCAGAGGGACGTGATCTAGAAATCTAAAAAATGCTGTGCGTGAAAGAACTTTAGTTACTTCCATTAGAGAATATTATTGTAAGGAGTTGATAAGGTTTGTCTGCACACTATCATCACCCAAAAGGTAACTTTTTGACGGCAATCGCGCGCTGCATCTTTTCTTCATAAAAGTGAAGCAAAGGCGTACAGAAAGATTTTTTCCAGGGAGGTTGATAGTCGTTTCACCCCATAATTTATGTAACTTTCCTGATTTGTTACCGGTTTTACGTGTAATTTGGATGTGATTTCTCTGATTTGACTATAATCTCCGTATTTTTTCTGAAAATCAAGTGAGGATGTTGTCAACACCGGCAATTAATCTCACGGCTGCCATGAGATGTATGATTTATTTGTCAACCCTGCGACTTGTTTTTCGCTACCGTTGCCAGTTCAATTACCTGCGTCGAATCGTCCAATACCGGGCGCATTTTCTTTTCTCAAACCAACCGATATCGAAAGTGTTAAAACTATGCATGTCAAAGAGCAAGAAAAGGTTATCGTTCATATCGTAATCGCACTATCACTCACAGCCGTGATTCTTGGTCAAGTTCCACAACTCTCGTTTGCCTGGTTTGCTTGGCCTTGAAACATTTTTCAGCCGTCTCGACCAGCAAAATGAGGAAATTTTGGCACGTTTTAGGGTCCTTAAAAGGACATATTATTTTTCTAGAAAAACGAGCACGTAATCGTGTTACGATTGTCAACAAAAGCAAACGCTATGGAAGATTATGCAAACAGCACAACACCCAACAAAGTTAGCTACCGTCTCAAACGCAAAAATGCTGCTCCTTATTTGTCGAAAAGTGTCTCCATTTAGGAAAGAGCATAATCTATTTCACCATATTGACGCGAATCAGCCGAGCTTCGCCGAATGAGATGCGCATGAAACGAGCATAAAAGCAGAGAGTCTGATGAGGAGTCTTCACTCCGAACACTTTTTTAAAGCTTCCGCGTAATGAAAATGTTACTACTATTAGAGATAGTTTCTAAGAAATATCAAGAAAAATTGCTACAGCAGGAAAAAGTTACAGTAAAGAAGAGTTTGTAAAAAATGCCTGTTGAGTGCAGGTGCTTTGATTTGTCCTGAAGATATTAGAAAGTTTCAGAGCGTCAGCCTTTCTCCGAAAACCGCAGAGAGAAGCTATTGCGGTTAAGTTAACTGACCAGTTGATACAAAAAGACAAGTTTTCTATTTTTCCTTGGCTATCGATGAAGACACAGATTGCAGGCAGAGCACAGGTTTTATTGTTTGTGAGAGGTATTGATGAGGTGTTATTGTTTGTAAAAGGTATTGATGAGGTGTTATTGTTTGTAAAAGGTATTGATGAGGTGTTATTGTTTGTAAAAGGTATTGATGAGGTGTTATTGTTTGTAAAAGTTGTAAAAGTTATTGATGAGGATTTCAAGTTAACCGAAGAGCTTGCTAGTATGCAATCCATAAAAGTTCGAACAACTGGATACAGGGACCGAGTTTGCTAGAAAACTCTGAGGGGACAAACCTTTATTCCTTGCGTTTCGATGACGTCACCATGTTTACTCAACTGTAGTACGACTTTTTTGTAAAATAGGCAAATTATGGAAATGATATATTTTGGGGCCCAAGTGCTCCCCTGGCTATGCCCATGCTAGTGGTATTGCAATTGGTAATGTACAATGGTGCTATATCTAGCACTTCATTTGATATGAAAACACATTAATTCTGAAATTTGGGCTTAAATAGACCTAATTATGCTCAAAAGTTATGATAATCGATGCAAATTTGGTCAGTTCTCAAACAAAATGTACTGCTACTAATGATCACAAGATTCTTACTAGAACTACTAAAACAAATAGATCAATGGTGGGCAAACTGCGGCTCGCCGACATGTTTTGTGTGGCCCTTCTAGCTGATTAGCAATATCTAAAAATGATAGCGAGTTATCGCCTCGTCTTTAATGTTTGTTTCATTTATCAATGTGTTTACACGATTTCATAAGGCTGGTTATCAGGGAGTATACGTGATTTGATAACAAAATAGTGAAACTAAAGCTCCACTTACGGTACTTAAGTTTCCAGAACAAATTTAATTTTTTCAAAGAGACATATTGTCAAAACCATTCTGTTATTTTCCCAATGTCAAAATAAGAACGAATGCTTTTCGCGGAAAGGCAATCGCAGACCACAAAAAAGAAAATTACACAAGTATATTACAAGACTACTGGAGGAGTTGCAAGCCAGATTTGAATATTTGCAGGAATAAAAACCATGTTTGCATTTTTTGCAAATCCATTCACCGTTAAAGAAATGAAACTGACCGAAATGCAAGGTCTGAATGGTTAAAAAATATTTCAGTCAATGCCATTCTACAGCTGAGTTCTAACGATCTAAACATCGTTCAACCTACAAATGAACACTTTGGAGAATTAATTCGCACCGCTTTAACTACGCATCGTCCAGATTTTCGGAGACTAACGAATCAAAGAAAAACCTGCTATTGATAAATAATGCGTTTGCTGCGTTTCAATCACTGTAGTTCATTTTATGTAAAACTGGCATTCTTTACCGTATTTGTCTTGACACTACGAACTGATTTTGCAGCTCGCTGGTGTTTATAGTTTTCTGCAAATTACTCTTATACTGAACAAGTCTGCCCACCCCTGACATAGATCAAATCAAAAACAAACCACAAGATCGTTTGGTAAATACTAGCAGTGGCAACCGTGTTCTGATTGCAGGTTACAGACAAGCGCAGGAATTCGTGATTGAGCGAAGTTTATGTACACACTGATTCGGTTAATTCAAATTAACCAAGACATTTATCAACAAACATGATAATTCAGTTTACATAGTAAATCTGCACACTGTGTCTACAGATAATCCAGTGATAATGTTTATTTTACTTACGTATTCCCTGGCTTTATGCTGGGGTTTTCTAACAGTAATGTAATCATGAAATTTGTGCAACTTGTACAACCACATTATTTTTTATCACAAAATATTGGGGGGGGGGACAAAAGATAGTGTCCCACCCTGTCCAAAAGTTGAGGGAGACATGTCCCCTGTCAACTCGGTCCCTGACTGGATAAGGTTTATACAGCGAAATAGTTGATTGCGTTTATACAAAACTGTCATGTGATTTCAGGAAGTTAGCTGAAATATCCACTGACAATGCTTCTTCTACGAGTGGAAAAAGAATAAAGCTGTGTCTTTTCTGCAGGAGTATATTGGGCGAAGGATAAATCACTCACCACTTCACCATAAACCAACAGATTTTGTGGAGCAAGATTTTGGAATTTGATCGTTTAATTTCCGTCGTCGTTTCGACTGTGAAATAAATTGAAGTATGCAATGCATCTAAAACATCGCATATTCAAGTCATCATCAAGGAGGCTGGTACAGAATACACTTATTTATGTATCACAATGAAATTTCGTGGTAAAGTCGAAGAAACGTAATGCAAAGGTTAATTACTTTGAAAGACGACATAGCAAGGCTTTCTGAAACCGAACCAAGGTTTCCTCAACTAGAGGATTCATTATTGAACAAAGACTTAATTGTGCAACGATACTTCACACTTAAATACCGAAATATTATGTTACATAGTAAAAGAGACCTAATTTTTGGACTCTTTGCTACGAGAAACGGGTTCAAGACAAACTTGAACTTTTCAGAAATCAACTTTTTATGGCGGGTAATGGCACATTTCCCAATATGTTCACTGCACGTTTCACAAGAGAGGCTTTCCATAGTGGAATTAAATATGCAGGACAAATCGAAATTTTCGATTCTCAAACAAAATTTCTCTTTCAAGCGAAGATGATCCTGAAGAAGCACATCCACATGTACAGTTGGAGGAGGTGATTAACCTACAAGGCTTAACTTTATAGAATACAGATATAGAGGAAACAGTTCGCTATTCTGCAAATGTTTAAACAAAAACAATGTTCAGCTTGTTTGAGAGCATTCCTAAATTGCGCAAACGTTCTCATTGTTCAATTTCAATAAAAGCAAACAACGTCCTTTTCTTTCTGACGAAAATTCGGAAAATATTCTAAAAATGTCAAGTTCCAGCATTAATTATGATAAGCTCATTGAGCATGTTCGATTGTTTCGTGGTGATTTGTTATTCATCGTAACAATTTACATTTCGTCAGTTTCTTGAAATCTGTAAGTGGCAATATTAGCATGTGACCTGTGGAAAAAATATTTGTGTGTTGTAACGCTTTTGTTGTTTTGAGTTGTGCAGGCCTCGTCCATCCAATTCACATAGACCAATGTTCACCAACCTTTTTTGGCCATGGTTTGCATAGTTATGTCAAAAGTCGTGATGTCCCCCCTGGGAGTTAACACAAAGCAGGATTATCCTACCTCTATATCTTCACTGGTTAAAACCTCTGCAAACTTTTGGAGTTAAAGAAAATTCCGCCAAAGCTTGTTTTTGTGGAGTTAGGCTCAGCGGAGGAAACAAGCTTTTAAAGACTTGCTCACCACATACCCAGTGTGCTGCAAGATTAAATTTGTAATTTTCTAAGCATTTCGTTTGGGACTAAAGATCAAAACTTCAGGAAATTCCTCTTCATGGGCTGCATTTTGTCACCGGCGAATCACTTTTCTGCGCCAACTAACCGCTTCGAACCGTGGTCAGACTTCCCGTGCTGTACAGTATTGCCAGACGATCGAGAAATTACGTCTCCAAAAGCAACATGGATGAACCCAGGAGACCTGGTTGATGAAAGCGAACAACGTACAGCCTTATGAATTGATTCGTGCTAGTGACGACTCGGGAAAATCTGACGAGTTCATAACAAGGAAAAAAGAAACGTATTGGAGCAGCCAAGTAACGCTTCCGAATATCTGAAGGTAAGGAGTACACATACGTAGGGACGTTTTCGTTTGTTCTGAGCTGTTGAACTGCCATCTGTATCACATGTCACAGCTTTAAAAAATTGAGACAGGATAGTTAACAACATACAGCCCGCGATCAGTGTGATCTGTAAAAAACAAGCAGAACGATCACAGAAACCACAGTTTGCCGCGACATGGCAGCACCAAGCGAAACGACTAAACCAGGGTTTATTCAAATCTGCTTCCATATCCCCAGGGGTATTGAGATTAGATTTCGGGGATATTGAGTATTTCATTTCAGAATGAGAGATGTAAAAGTGACAGTGACACATCGGATCTGACATAATTTGCATTCCACGCGGTTGGATTCTGGTCTTGCATCTATTTCACGAGAAGATCAAGAACACACGAAACGATTCCGCCCTTATTTGTCCGGCTTGAATATCCTGCACTGACGCGCTTTCGCGACCTGGGAACCGCATGCGAATATGCCATAGATTTTTTTAGTTTGGCAACCAATGCACTTATCTTTCATTCCTCAAAATCATTGGAACTTTTTGTAGTCACAATTTAATATGCAAAGTTTGATATTTACTATACCAGTCTACTTCTTATCTTCTGGAGTCTTAAACGCTTTGGAGCGGCAATACCCCTGTCGGAAAATGCTCCACTAGTACGCAAAGCATGGCTAACGCAGCGGTTTTTTCTTTATCACCCATCGTTTCTCTTCCTATATTATCAACGACAGTAACCTAAAGATGTACTTGCGCAATATTTTTTGCTCATTTGTGTGAACCGCCGCAACCCGACTAAGAAGGTAAATATTTACTAGCAAATGCGAGATTGTACAATACCACAATAAGCCACCAATCATTTTCCTATCACTCGGAAGATGATCTACAAGCATTCGCCCTTTTCGTTTGTGGGCGCATCACAACACAGTAGGTTGCTGGGAATGTGCCTCAGTTCGACGTATTTTTCTTTTTTCGCCCTTTTAGTTGCTCTCGACCGAAGTGCTGAACAAACGTCGAAAGTCCACTGTAAGCCACGGCAGCATTACCATACATCTTTTTGCCATCATGTCTTGGCAAAAAAGGGAAATTCCAACTAGACGCGAACTCAAGCAGGCTAATCGCTTGCGCGCAGTGGAGAATACACCCGTATACGTGGAGTTCGCGGATCACTTGACGATCGACGAGCCATTCACCAGATTCTACACAATGCGGTCCAAGCCAACAAGCGCACGCATAATGCAGAAGCCGCGATTAATAAATCGATCGGCCAAGTAAATCCAGTATGTCTTCGTTGGGAAGAATTTTTCTAATTAAAATATATTACAAAACCCTCCGTAAAAAAATCCAGATAAATCCATTTTCAATCCTGTGCTTACTGTATTTGGAAATGAACAAAGATTATTCTGATGTAAGATTATTCTGATGATGTAACGGACTGTTCTCGAACGTATCACCATCCTCCGTCGCTTTGTCCTCCGTCAGACATTTAGCTCTCGATCAGTGTTTTCCAACCTTTTTTACCCATGCCACGCCTAATCATCTCCGAAATCCTGACTGCAGTAAATGTGGGCTTTCCATGTGTGGATGCATAAGTTAACTCCGTTTCAGCTAAGAAGCTCAAAACGCCAATACCTTGGTTTAAACTACATAGACTTGGTCAGTCGGTCTCAGTGCCCCCCTTTAAAAAACAATTTACCCCTTGTGGGGCGTACGTCCCACGTTAGAAGCCACTGCTCTAAGATCTTCCACGTTCTTGGGTCGGAGTTCAGTCATTGCAGCCAAGGTGTCCATTCTGGTCCAGGGCTCGGCAACTTTTTGCTGTGTGTTGACTTCTGGTTTCAAATCATTCAGTGTGGCAACAACGTACTTATTTTTATACAAGTCAATGTTAATATACCTTCTGCGTGAATCAGCAAAATTCATATGAAAAACTTGGAGCTTTTGCGTGTAAATCGAAACTGATTGGTATGTTCAGTGTGGCACACGAGCCATAGGTTGTAGACCCTGATAGTCCACATTGCACACTGATGAGATTTAGATGTGATAGCGCAACAGCTGAAAACTTTTAAGTTGTTAAATAATGAATAGCATTTTCACCAAACATGTTCGTTGTTTTGCTGCTGGTCTACGTGCGCCAGTTGATACAAACACCGCTTATCAATTCCGGATGAGATTATGGTGGATTTATCAAGCGGCATCTGTTGCACTTCTGTCGGAACGAGTCCCTTAACCAGATGTCACCAACAAGGTGCCCACAGGGAGCAGGTCATCAACAAGGACTACGTACGTAGTTTTCTGGCCTGTTTCAGAGGAGTATTAACATGATCAGTCACTCATTATTAATAAGATAATTAAATGTCAATTGAGCATTTTTTCTCTTCAGATGTGTATATCAAACTGGTGGCCCTCCGCATTAGTCTGTATCCAAGAAGTAGCTCTCATTTTCAAAAAGATTGGTGACCACTGCCTAAACAATAAAGATCGGTCACATGATATTCTGAACAATGACCAAAGCGCAGTACGAGTGCCAGGAATTTATTTGGCACATGATCTGTGGTATCTAGATGATGCCCGAAAATTACGTGTCATTCTTGGTGCAGTTAGGTTCACGCACTGCCTTAGTTACTTCTGGAGCAGACAGAAGCGCCAGTTGCATCGGGCAAACTTGAACCAATAAAATACGTATCTATATTTACGCTTGCACGAGGTCATCATACAACACGAATGCATTCGAATAGCTTGCCAAACAAATCTTCCATCTCCAGGAAAAACAGAAGTAAAGGCCTGGTGTTAGATAGAGATTTAATATACATTCAACTACTCAGAGATCTTTTTTGAAAGTGGGCCAAAATTTGTCTTATCTCGCATGTATAGTCTAAAAAAACGCTGACGTACATACACCATCTACCTAACGTGAAAGGCTAAACTTTAACACCTCCCACATTAAACATTTGCAAGATCCCAAGCAGAGCCGTATCAGCCGCACTTGATGCCCCTCAAATGGGGGGGGCATGCTGTCACAGGGGTCCCAAAATTCAGTCCCGTCACCACTAACACCCCAGACAATGCTTCGATTCTCCAAATTGAAATATGAAGCACTAGAAATCAGTGAAAATATGGGGCCCTTTGAAAGAAAAGTGCTTATGCATGCATTACAGTTGCTGTTGGGCCCCTTTGAAAGCAAGGTACTTTACACATTACAGTTGCAAAGGGGGGCCCGAGGTAAGTGCCTCGCTTGCCTTCCCTTAACAACACCACTGTATATAACCCTGACAATGATCTTATATGAGAATATGAAACCTATTGAACACGTTCTGCGTCATCCGATATGCGTACTTTCTCACTTGATGTGCGTATGGAAACGCTGTAATGTAAAGTTATCTTTATATTGTTGAACACATTGAAGTTGCTGATGAGTTTCTCACTTCAAAAAACACAAGATTTCAGCCGATTTTTAACAACTGAATCTATACACAGTAGACCCCTGCGCGGGGCGGGTCAACCCGCGCGGGTTGCGGGTACTCGCATTTGCGGGGCGGGTGCGGGAACCCGCACTGTTTTTCGTGCGGAT
>JGI24022J15233_10008457_pt1 | contig 11497 bp, 2 predicted proteins | sample Ectturendosymbi2_FD_15233 | JGI IMG/M metagenome (IMG submission 15233)
AAAAAAAACTGGAAAAACAAAAATTATTTCGAAGAAGAAACAAAAGCACACTTTCGATGTCGCAATCAATTGAGCGTTTCTGGACACTTGCAATGCACGCTCAACACGTTGACAGAAAAACGCCTCACTGTGTTTTCACAATCGTTTAACACGTGAATAGCTTCTTAGAGAAACCATGTTGTCGTTTAATGAGTTAAGTCAAAACAAGCCAGGGTGACATAACAACAATAAAATCAAAGTTTTTTGTAGATTAACCACAAAAGTAATTGAAAACATCAAATGATATGATGCAATTTTACAACGGCAAGCATTTCAAATCCACTCATGAAACGCATTATGCTTTTGAATATACTTTCCATATTCCTGCGACCATCGCCTTGTGGAAGTCTGTTGCAGAAATTATTTTATAATTTTGAAGCTCAGAATGCGTAAATGGTTTTGAAAGTCAAAAAATTAAAGCTTGAAAATAACTTGCGTAAAAAAAACACGTTAACGGAGGTTTTTGAAGCAAACTCCTTTTTCGAAATATTGCCAGGAAATTTGTAAATATAAGTGCTAACGGTAGGTCAAAAAACTTTGATCGTTAGCACAATAAAACCATAACATGCGTAATAATAGTTTTTGTCACTTTGTGAAAATCACCATCATTTCAGAAAATATCGCAGATAAGTGAAATCTGGTAAATATTTAGTTGGGCGTCAGGAACACTCGCCATTGCAGGTTGCTCCATTTTGCTTTAGTTTCAACAAAGCAGTCATAGATCAGGATACTGCTTTCCTATTCTCGTCTCAAAAGATATACAATAGTACATCAGTCAATATCATGTCCATTACAACAATACAAAACAGGCACTCCCGGCTTCAGGCAACTGCATCAAAAAACAAGCGTTCCAGCCGACAGTCTAACAATACTTGTGAAACTTTGTTTAGAAAAGCAGACTAGACGGATGTGCTCTGAGGGTTGTGGCACATTTTGTTGATATATGTCATAGGAATCCGTTATTTTTTGCGGATGTTGTTAATTAGCCGATGACAGTGACTTGATTCTGCGAAGCGCAGAAACATATGTAATCAAGCAGTCTTTTTTCACATCTGGCCATTGCGTTTCACAAAGCCTTTGCGGAAACTTCGCAAAATTTTTAAGCAGAAACACAAAGCCTTTGCGGAAACTTCGCAAAATTTTTAAGCAGAAACAGAAAACATATTGCGTGTCAGCAGTTTTCCTTCTGCTTCCCCAGTACTGAGTTGTCTGCAGCTTCACTGAGGAAGGAATCTAATACGGAAGCGTAAGCTTCATTTTGCTTTTTATGTTTTTTTGCGATGATGCAAAGTCTTGCAGCACCAAAGTGCTTTTGAAAGGTGGGATTCGAGCCTTCATTTGAGGGTTGACTTTTACCACCACAACCATGCAAATACTCCAGACATCGTAGGGCAAGCGGCTATAAATTATTTTTAAAATACTTGCTGTTAAAATCAGCACCTTTAGAAAGCACCATCCTGAAATGCCATTTTATTTCAATAGATGTTAAGAACTCTCAGCACTATCATTTATTTGCAGTTTCTATACATGAGATAATTCATTTATGCCGTCCAAAGTTGATCAGAAAATGTCGAATACTTTAAGAATCTCAGAATTCTACAGTATTTACATTTTTTCATAGTGCGACCAAGAGCGCTTATGCCGGAGAGAGCCGCATCCCAGAAACTTGAGTCTTCAATGCTGTTTGGTATAGGCAGAAAAATGGTGAATTGTGAGCGTTTGCAGAAGATCATCTCTACCCTGAGAGACAGCATGGTCTGCTGTTTCTCTCCCATATCGACTCATTTGTATAATATGTGACTCTGGGAGCATCAACGTTTGTGCAAAGCAGAAACATTTCAATGCTCTCAGGAAAATTGTCATGGCACTTTTCGTACTTTCGTGTAGTTCGTGCTCATTCCACATTACTTGAATAAACAAACCATAGTGTCAGGAAATATGCAGATTTCTTCAAGTTTATCTTTACTGCGATTTTTTTCATGCTGTGCTTTTCGCAGATCGAAATCATGACAAAACGTTGCTTTCAGTCAATTCACAACAGCAGTGTAGGATGAAATCTTGGATTTAGGAAAATTCAAAGCATCAGGACGGCAAGTGCAACTTGGGCGTTTGGGTAGATACCTCAATGACTGAATTTTAGTCGCAATGCTCTTGTCAGAGGTGAATGCGCTTCAGCAGTCATTAAATGCAATTTCATAAGAGCTATCCATGCAATTTGAGACTTTCAGCTGGCTTCAAAACGTTTGTCGAATAAAGCTATCTGCTGCTGAAGGCTGAAGCTCTTCAATATTTGGTTGTTTTTTCAACTAGGTCATGGAAAGAAAAATAGCTCCGCCTATTATTCAGAAAAAGCTGCATAAAATGCTTTCCCATTACTTGAGTAGTTTCGAATTGCACTGGCGTATTTTAGCGGAACATTTGATGACATTTTCATTGAATTGTGCTCCTGCGATGCTTTCCCATACGATTTTTGCGTATGCATAATACTCACTTGCTTCTGAGTACTTCCGCAATTCGAATGCGCATTCTGCAGCATTCCAAGCACAAAGAGCTGTGACAGGATCTGCGCTTTTTTTCTTGTCCCGGTTTGTCCCCAACGTCAGAGCACTTTCGAAATTGCGCAAAGCTTTCACATGATCTTGCAGCTCCAACCGGCATCGACCCATTCCATGCAAACAATCAACAATGTTGCTTGTGAAACAGGAATCCGCGTTGTTCTCCCAGATCGATTTCGCCTCAGCATACTCTTCTTCTGCTTCCAAATAACGATTCAAACCAAAAAGGCACTCAGCTACGTTTTTCCGGCAATCGGCTATCGCAGGATCTGTTATTATTGCATGACTTAGTGCAGTCGTCAGCTTCAAGGAATTTTTATGATGTTCCAGTGCTTGTTGATAAGCATGTGTATGATAAAAGCATTGCCCCAATCTCTTTGAGGACTTGGCAATGTTGTTTGTCAACATCATATCTCCTTTATCTTCCCAAATCTTTTTGGCTCTTTCGTAATAGTTTCGTGCTTTCGTATAATTTTTTAACTCAAAGGCAACGTTAGCTGCATTCCAGAGAGCATCCGCAATGCCCGAGTAATTTGCATCATCTTGGTTGATACTAGAGTATAATTCAATGGATTTTTCGTAGCATTCCAACGCTTCTGCGAGATCAAGCGTTTCGAAGTAGCACTTCCCAATGTCATTTAAGCAATCTGCAATATCGCCTGAATATTGAACGTCACCACTGTTTTCCCAAATTGCCTTTGCTTGTTCATAATATTCAACAGCTTCGAGGTACATTTCATTTTCAACAGCACACCTCGCCAGATTCCATAAGTAAATTGCAAGGTCGAGATCCGATGTCTTGTCATCACTAATTTCAATCTTGAGTGCTACAGCCTCTTTATGATTAATCAATGCTTGTTTATGCTCATGATTGAAAGAATAACACTGCCCTATTTTGTTCATGCATTCAATAATTCCAGCTTTGTACTCAAAATCGCCGACATTTATCCAAATACGCATGGCTTTCTTAAAATGTTCCGAAGCTTTCAAGTAGTCTTTTTGTTGAAACAAACATTTTGCGACGTTCCAATATGACATAGCAACACTAGGATCGATGCTGCTGTCGCAGCTACCTTCCAGTTTCAGTACTAATGATGTTTCGTAATTATGTTGTGCTTGCTGGTATTTCTGCATTTCGAAACAGCAATCGCCTATTTCGTTCAGGCAATCTGCAATGTTACTTGTATTTTGCATATCTTCGCTTTTCTCCCAAAATATTTTAGCCTGAGCTAAAAGTTCAATTGCTTCAGAATATCTTTGTGTATGATACAAGCATTGCGCTGCATTACGTATAAAACTTGCAGCAGCCTCTGTGTTTGCAGCGCTACCGTCACTGTTTCTAATACGAAAATTAGCGGCTTCTTGAAAATACGTTAGCGCTTCTTCGTATTCCCTGAGATCAAAATGACAAAGTCCTATTCTGTTTAAGCACTGAGATACTGCTTTTGCGTACTGTGTTTCGCTTTCGGCCAGCCAAATTCCTTTGGCTTTTGCATACAGTTCTTTAGTTTTCACATAGTTTTTCATCGCGTACTCGCACTTTGCGGCATTGTACAGAGATATTGCGACATTTGGATCAGTGCTCACCTGAGTACTTAAACTTGTATTCAGTCTCACTGACTCTTCGTAACACTCCAGCGCTTCAACAAAACTTTGTTCTTCGTAATAACATTCACCAATCTTATCTATACAATAAATAATTTCACTTGCAAAGTTCGCAGCTCCGTTGGTTTCCCATAATGTTTTAGCTGCTACGTAGCCCCTTCTGGCTTGTGGATAGTTTTTAGACTTTAACAAACATTTTGCGATATTCTTCATGAAACGAGCAATGTCAGTATCTCTGCTGACATCATTGCTGATTTCGGATTTGATCTCTATCGCTTCTTGCAGGTGTTTTTTAGCTGTTTCATAATTTTTCAATTTGAACCAACACAATCCAAGTTTATTCGAACATTCTGCAATGTGTGTTTTGTATTGTGCGTCACTGGTTCTTTCCCAAATCGCTTTAGATCTCAAGTAATTCTCTTCAGCATTCCCGTAATCTTTTGTGACGAACATGCATTCTGCCAGGTTCCACAAGCAGAGAGCAAGATTTGCATCTGTCTCCAGATCATCACTTGTTTGTATCCTTAACTTTAGGGCCTCATTGTAATGACAGACTGCTTGATTATAGTCCATCAGTTCAAAGCAGCATTGTCCCAGTTTGTTTTCGCATGCTGTCATGGAGACTTGATACCTAGCATCTTCGTTCGTTCTCCATATTTTTATGGCTTCTGCATAGGCAAGCCCTGCTTCCTCGAAATTACCTAAAGCGAATTTGCAATCAGCAACGTAGCTCCAACATTGGGCGACATTTGAATCTTTAGCTATATCATCGCTTATTTTCATTCGAAGCTGTAGAGCATCTTTGCAATATTTCAACGCTTCTTCATAATCTTTCATTTCGTAGAGACAAAGGCCAGCTTCACTGTAGCAAAGAACCTGTTCATGCTGCTGTTTTGTGTTGTTTTTCCAAATGGCTAAGGCTTCTTGGTATGACTTCAATGCATCTGAGTAATTTTTCATTTTCAGATTGCATTTAGCGGTAGCCCAGATACAAATTGCAATTTCCTCATCTATTGAAAAATTATCGCTGACTTCTGTCTTTAGTTTTATTGATTCTTGGTAGTATTGCAATGCCAGCTCGTAGTCGCAAGTTTCCACGTGACACTGTCCCATTCTCGCCAAAGTGGCAGCAATGACTCTTCGGTAACTAACATCATCATTATTTTTCCATATTTCCAAAGCTTTCATGTAAATGGATTTGGCTTGTGAATACTTTTTCAAGGCAAAATTGCAATTTGCTGCTGAAACCAAAGACGTGGCAATATCTACATCAGTAGTTTTGTCAGAACTTATTTTTGTCTTAAGGTTTATTGCTTTTTCTAAACATGAAAGTGCCTCTTCATATTCGAGCATCTCAAGATGGCATTCGCCAATTCTTTCTGTGTATTGAGCAATTTTGGCGGCATATTTCAATCTGGCGGTATCTTCGAGTATTTTTTCAGCTTTTCTCCAAAGTGAAATCGCTTCTTCGCACCTCTTCAAATTAAATAGACACCGTGCAACATGTCCCAAGTAAGTGGAAATGACTGGATACAAAATTTGGTCATCACTGTATTCCAGTATCTTCCTCAAAGCTTCTTTATAATGCTGCAATGCTTGGTCGTAGTCCTTCTGACTGAAATAACACTCTCCAACCAACGTTAATGATCGTGTTAGTAAAAGCACACCCATCACATCTTCTTTTGATTTTAAGATTGCATTTGCTTTCAAGCAGTTTTCCTCTGCGTTTATATACTGCTTCAGATGGAATGCACTTTCCGCTCCCCTGAGCAAGTAAAAGGCAATGTCCTGATTTGCAGATGCTTCGAATTTGTCTTTCGTTTTCAAACTTGCAGCTTCTTGGTGATAATACATTGCTTTTTCATATTCGCCCAGTGAGAAATGACATTGTCCAATCCAAAGAGCGCTTCAGCAAAGTCAAAAGTTTTCGCCTGGTGTGCTCCTTCAGAATATTCGGTCACCATCCTTATCTTCTTTCTCACTTGCTGATTTTCTGTTAACACAAAGTTTTCTTTTTCATTGCTGTTGTGGGGGATGATTGAAACCATGTTTTCATCACTCTCTTCCGGTAATTGTTTTCTTGTTTGTTCTTGTTGAATGTTAGTGACTGGTCTCACTTCATTTTCATCCTTTTCCAAATTTTTCGGCTTCCTGGTAGAATCAGCAGGCGAATCTTCGCTGCTGTAGTTTTCCAAATCATTCCATTTTTTGTATGCCAGAAGTATAACATCTCTTGATTTTTCATGAAAGCCTTGTTCGTAATGACTTTGGCCAATTAGAAGCAGCATTTGAACTGCCATTTCCGCTTCAGGAACATCTATGCGCGCATTTTCTAACAACAGTCGAGATTCATTGATAACATTATCGTATTGCTTCAACCAAAAGCAAACTAAGATGTGGTCTAAGTTCTTTGACAACTGCAAAAAGGGAGAATCTGCCATTCTAACTTTTATACAAACAAATCGCTGCAGCTCCATAACAGTTTGAAAAAAAGTTATAACCGTTTTTACCCCCATGCGCTGTGCAAACAGAGAGGCAAACTCATCCGCGTTTTGTGGACTGTCCATCAAATCGTCTTGGGAGTTTTTCTCCGCATATATGCATAGCCTCAGGTAACAGGCGATGGCTGATGCAAAAAGCAAATTGTGGGCGAATCCTTCTTGAATAATCTCTGCGTTACGAAGCAGTCTTATCGTTTCAAAGCTAGAGTTGATCTCTTGCTTAAAAGCTTTACCTAATGCTTCAACGAACAGTCCAAGACTGCGGTAAACTACTCTTTTCAAATTCCACTGCGCTTTTTTATGCATGCTATCCAAACCACTCACGGGATTGAAGTTTTGTATGTCCTTTTTCATATACCTATTGAAATCTTCATGAAGATCATCACCACAAAGGTAGCTTTTCGCTCCAGTTGTAAAACTTTCATACACTTCCTTGCTCCCGTGCACCAAGCACGTTTTTGTCAACATGTCGGCAAGATGATAACCGTTTTTCNNAGCTTCACGTCTTTTCAGGTAATTCAGCATTTTACTCACGGGNTGTATCAATTCTGTTTTCCATGGTTTACGNGGAGTTTCTGTTCTACCCAGTGGAAACTTGCATGCGTACGGGGTCATCCCGTCGAAGGATATGCCACGTATCGGATTGACTTCAAAAAACCAGTTGTTGTCCTTGTTGAAGGGATTGTTCAGAAATGGAAGGTTTATGTTGGGAACAATTGTTTCGCCCAAGTTCACGAGAACCAGTTGAAATATCACCGAAGCCCATCGAAAGTATTCCAAAACGTCTTCCAAATCCCCACGAGTTAGTACATTTTCCTCCAACAAAATTGCATGTTCAAAGTCTGAATAAGGTGTCACTTCTTTCTTTGCTAGAGATCCCATTGCCACAAGAGCATATTTGCATTCGACACAGTTTCTATTTGAAGTGCAGAAGTCCATCAAATCTCTCATTATTTCGCAGTAATAAGCATACACGCCTTCCTGCAGAGTCTCCACATCCTTCACCATTTGCATTTGACCATCTACGTCTTCATACATGTAATCAGGTTTCTCAATGACTTGCAATTCCTCTCTGACCTTAACCCTCATTTTGCTTACTTTCTGTGAGACTAAATCGGCTTTCTCACCCAGAGACATCGTGTGAGNTGCAAATCCAGCCAAAGACAACGCACGTTTTGAAAGTCTTTCAAGGTCGTCTTTAATTTCTTCAGCATTTCTCCCGGTTCTCGCCAANGCAGCGTTAAACAAAACAGAACTTTTAATCAAACANCGCTTCTGATCAGCATTTTTGTGAAAGCTCCGTTCCCAGTANACACGACCAAGAAGATGAAATATTTTTGCTGATTCTTTTTTATCCAATTCAACTCCTTTCTTATCGCACAAATCATACCTAAGTTTTTTCGACAAAAGGAATTCTATTTTTGTGAGAACACGGAGTTCATTCCATTTCTGCGCTGATTTGCTCACCACTCTATCGTAGAGAAGATCAACGCAATCAATGAGGTTGAAAGTCAGCGAAAGTTTGACCATACCTCCGTAAAATAATTTTGTTGCTTTCGTGCTTTTGCAAATAGTGTGGTCGACGCCCTTAATCCGACTTTTTTTCTTCGTACGATGGTTGTGCTTACGTCACAGTGTGAAAGTGCTATCACAGGCAATTTATTCTGGAAATTGTGCCGCTATTCAGCAGCAATTTTTCAACGACCGAAGTAACCTGAACACCAAACAAATTATCGTTTTAAGCGCTGCTGCAATAGAGAATAAAATCATCGAGTCAAACGATATGTCAAGACGCAANGCCAAAACGAGTATGNCTGAATTTTTCGGGAACAAAGTAAAAATTTTAATTNNATTTATTTGTTNNTGAGCAGACACGAAGTCCATAGTACGAACACACACACTCTGCAGAACGCAGGTTGATANAAACAGACAAAACAGAACGTCGTACAAGGTATTGAAGCCGGCGGAATCACAGGGTTACAGAGACTTTTTGCAACTGCGTTGAAGACAGAACCACAGGGTTACAGACACATTCTTCACACCATTGTTAAGCTAACACGTAACACTTGTTACTGCACTACTGCTGAGTAGGGCCCTAATTCCTAGATTGGTCGAGTCTAGGTAAAATTCGAAGGCATTGTGGCTTGACACGAAATCGATCAAACGGCACTGCAAAGTTCGTTCACTCATTCACAGAGTAAAATGCGATTATAGTGTTCAAAGAATTGTGACGAGTACAAACAATCTGTCTGCATCAAAACACGTAACCATACGTTGTTAGATTTTTTGCATCTTTCGAGAAACAGACACCGGACGTAAAATTTTATGTCTGAGGCCAAGGCTGCGCACAAAATTTTTGAAGCGACTTGATTCAAGAAAACGTTCTGAAACATCAGACCCGATTTTACAAACCTTTGTTTTTCAAACAATAGAGAGGGCTCATTACACCACTACAAGTAACTTTAAGGTCTATATAAGAAATCAGGTCAGTAATTGCATCAGTGGTTGGCAAGATATATTTTTAATGGCAAATACACGTTACTGATGCATAAAATTATCTAGACAATCTTTGATAATTTCCTGATTTCGTATAGCATTCTGATCACTACGTTCTGCTCAAGCCAACGTTTCACTGAATTGTCCTTATTATCCGTTATTTCTGAGAGTTTGCGTAATTTTAAGAACACTAATGAGAACATTCCGTGCAAACCAAGGAATTTTTGTACATTTTACTGGTGGTTTTTAACACCTGTGGCCAAATTTTATTCGTTCTTTTGCACAAACCCGATGCCTTTGATGAAGGCGTTAGTGTATGGTTAATACCAAAACGATGGGCCTCCATATTAGTGAACTGTGTGGAAAAATAGGCAAGGTCTGGAAAAGACCTGAATGACCTGTTGCACAGATTGATGTGAAGTTTTGAATTTTCAAGTAGACATCCAAGGTAGAATATGCGGGTAATACAGTACATAGCAGCGAAAACAAATACAAACATTTTTTGTCTCTGTTCTTGAATGTCTGTGTATTAGTCAAACATAGGTTTTATCAATATCTTACTGCAGTTACACGCACCGAAGTGTAGCTTATTGTAATGTAAAGATGTTTGCAATTTCGAAAGCTGCAATTCTGTATTATCGTAAAAGTGACGTCTTGACAATGCTGTCATTAACTTGTTTTTATTCCAACAAAATGCACTTTTGTTGCATTGTTTTGCCCATAGTGAAAATCAGTGTTTTTAGTGCTTCTACATGTAGTGTGCTTTGCGAAAATAACCATACAATAACAACGATTACATAAAAGACAGCAGTAATTGTTTCACAAAAATTTAATGGAGGTGAAGCCACATGGTGATCACACTGCAGCTACACTCTAAACCAGTGGTTCTCAAAATTTTTTCGTTGCGACGCCTTTGAAAATTTTGCTGGACCTGCGAGGCACCAGCAATAAGAATTTAAAAGCATAAAAAATAATCAGTTTTATATATTGATGAAATAACAAAAAGAAATATGCATCATTAATGCGATGTGTGGGCTTGCTTATTTGCACAAACTTCGTCGAATCTTGGAAGAATTTGTGAAACTACCAGTCACATTTCTCTCTCAATATATATTCGTGGTTGATATTTGGTTTAAATCACGGCCATGGCAGAAAATCCTGATTGGTACAAATACGACACAGTGAAAGGGATAACCATCCGTAGCACTTTTTACGCCAAAGCTGGGAGTTCGTCATTCAATGAAATTCAAAAAATTTGTCTCATTTCTTGAATTAAACTTTCTTTATAGGGAATTATCACAGGTAAGGTCAATATAATTTTCTTTTTCTTTTTCAATAAAGGACGATAGGGTAAGTTGGACGAAAAGATCACGAATCCATTCATAGCTTGACAAATTCCTGGAAAAATATTCAGGAAGATTTCGACTCGAGCTCAGACAGAGGTTGCAAAAATATACTTCGTAGATTTGAAGGCAGCATCACAGATATATTTCAAAGCAAATTAGACAAGAACGTAAAGCACCGAGAACTTACAGACGCGTTTGCTATATCTTCCTTCCGCAACGAGAGGTTTTAATGAACGTCGCAATTTTATCTGATACGTCAAGAATATTTTATCCAGCCCTTGCACAGAAAGTTTATCCAATTTAGCAACGTTATCCCACAAGTAAGTAAATTTGAATAAATATTCATCAAGAGCTAAGCAATCAGCAAGTTGGTTATTTTATAACTGGCTACTGTTGCTTTCATTTGTCTGACGTAAAGTTAATTAAAATTGTGCAATGCGTTTATTAGCAAAGAATAAATAAAGATACAATCATGAGATGATAATAAGTTATCTGCTGTCAGAATGACTGCACTTGAACAATTACTGTTTCTTGGTGAAGTGATAAAACTGCACTTGTTATTAACTCAATCAATAAAACTGCACTTAGCTTACTTTTTGTGCGACGCCTTTGAAAAACTAAAACGACGCTCCCCGGCGTCGCGACGCACAGTTTGAGAACCATGGCTCTCAACTAATGCAGAGGAAATATTCGCGCTCGCATACCGCTTTTTTTTCTAAAATTTGACAAGCCGCATCGGAAGCAAATGATTTGATTCTTTGTGTAAACTAATATCAGTGGGGTGTAAGCAATGAATTGACTTTTCCATGATAATTTGGACAATTTCAGAGGTCCCATGTTGCGCTAAACGGAAATCGATCATAAGGTACAGTTGGGGCCATGGATCCGGAACCCGGAGACATATCCCAAGCAATTTTGGACGGTTGGAGCCGGAGCTAATAATTTTGAGATGGTG
>JGI24022J15233_10008458_pt1 | contig 11496 bp, 6 predicted proteins | sample Ectturendosymbi2_FD_15233 | JGI IMG/M metagenome (IMG submission 15233)
GTGGCGCTAGGCCACTACATGCGAAAATTGGCTAAGTCCAAGGGTACTTCCCTGGCGGGAAGCACCCAATGACAACGGAAAGCGAGATGACGCCGCGCAATAAAGCGAAGCGAAGTGCTAAGGGCGAAACCGCAGTACGAAACAGATAACGCCTCGATCAGAAATGACGAGGGAAGCGCTTCTTTGGTCAAATCGGTAAGGCGTTGCTTTAATTTGGCCTTAGATACTCCCTGAGAATCATGAGGGTACGATTCTCAACGGCAAGTGGAACCTCGGGCAGTTCCACTTCAGTGGGGTGGCAAATGACAAAAGTAGTTGCATGACTGACAGACAACGCGGAACAATTTTGTGGACAAAGAAAAGGAAGCAAATTTAACTGCGTGCACTAAACAAACTTTTTAGCTGGTTTGCATAAGATTTTCGGCTTCCACGGGTTCTTTTGTTTCAATGTGGTAGAGTTAATTTTGTTTTGACAAAATATTAAAATATCTAGCCTGTGTTAAAATTTTCCATGAAGCAAAATTGCAAGCCTTTATTAAAATGCAGATGACCCACAACCAACCAAAAACTTTCCAAAACAGGATCTTTCGAGAACTGGACAACTTTACGTTGGAAGAAATGCCATCAAAATTAACAGGACAGATATTCGTGTTTACCTGTTCGGTGTGAGTTGAATCACTGCACACAGTGGCGCTTCTAGAATGAAAAAAGTGTGGGGTTGTTACTGCGAGGCTGTAGTGGCTAGAATTCCTAGACTACGTCCGCTACAAGGCCAAATAAAAAGTAGGGGGGCCAACATAAATGTCCATCTTGCATGGTAATTTTTCGTTGTTTTGAAGATAAAGTTGCTATGATTCACCCTATCAAACCCAACACAGGCTTGTGAATATTGTGAAATATGAACTAGCGTTACTATTCACTAGAGACACCTAAACGGCACGGTAGATACAATCACGCACGTGTACTGCTTTGTCGAATATTCTGTGCTAACCATACAACTTCCACAGCATTGCACATGCAAATCGAAACCACTCGCGTACACAATTGTGCGGACCACACATGAACGAAAACAGCTCCAAGAAACTGAATATAATTCACATGAAAGCGAAATGGTTCCAAACACGAATTCCATCTTAACAAAGAGACAATTAGGCTGTTGATAGCCAACTAGTTTCATCAAAATATTCTTACCACAAAGTACGTAAAAAATAAACCATCTGCCAACGGATTGGTGACTACTGACTAATCCGTTGTTGTGGTAGCTTATGGACATTTGTGATTGTGGTGTAACCATAACAATGTTATGCAACTACTATTACGAGTGTAATGCCCATCTGTGTCATGGATAGGATGAGGACTATTCAATGCAGTATGCATTTAACAGCAGCGAGGTTTCGGCGCCAGTTGCACCTAAAATAGCATAGCAGCGCCGCAGATAGGTGTGCATCGGCGTTTAGGACGTGTACCTGATAGCAAGATATAACAGCAAGCGTAAAACTTATTTTGCGGAATATTCCCAACAAAGTCGCTCATTTTAATATTCACGTTTTTCTCTGACTGATACTCAAAAGCTGACCTTTCAAACCTGCGTTGATTTATGACTGTCTTGACAAAAGCGAAGCACACACTAACTCTAAACCTGAAAAGACTCAGACAAATAGACAGTGATCAATATAATTCTCACACAGATCCCTGGACAGACTAAGTTAAAATTTTGTATTATCATCACCTCAATGTAACTTAGTCCTTCGATTTTCATGTCGACTGTCACAATTCATCAACGAAAGCATCTAAATCTGTTTTCCAACTATAGTAGCCTACCTTTCAAGTGAAAGTAGATCAGTGTTACCCAATCTTTCACCGGTCATGGAATTTCTGGGAAATGTTTTCACTAATTTCATTTTTGAAAACTTCTCGGATGCAGCACTGGTGACGGGAAGAGTTACAGGTACCAATAACAAACACAGCGGTTGAAGTAGCTATAAATGAAAAAATTGTTCGATCGATATAGGCAGCTTTGACTCCTTCCGAAGCAAATTCTTTGCCAAAGTTATTTCATGTTTAAAATGATTTTTACTAAATGAATATGATTTGCGAATTCTTTCAAGTGTGCTTCTGATAGAATGTTTGACCTTCGGGACAAAGAGCTGAAATACGCGAAAGAATTGCTTCTGAATCATTACAGAAAATCCGTACAAAATTCTATGAGATTGCAGGACATGTGGGTAGAGTTAAAATTGTAGTCACGAACTACTTACTTAATATGTTTCGAGGTCGTATACATAAGGCACCAGAACGCAATGCAGCAACCACGATAAACTCGGAAAAATTAACTGAAACCAATTCTTAATGCTTTCACAAACCTTTTGCTACTGGGACAAGCAACAATCTGCTGACATTAATATAATCCATTTCCATCTCACACTGAAATGCACGAAAGATCAATCTTTCCACTTCTGCGACTGTTTCTTAGTACGGCACAACCGCGGTCTGATTAAATTTCACGCAGGATCCTAGCAACCATTGGTGTGTGTCGTTATAAACAACTCTAGTTACCCGACCGTCAAACACAACATCACAGCTTATCATGCGTTTGGGAAATATTGAATGCAGGCTAGAGCAGTGGTTCTCAAAGGGGAGCCACTTGGTTCATTAAGGGAGGAATCTTTATATCCTGGGAGGAAATTTCTTCCAGGGAGGAATTGGGGAAGAAAAACTGTGGAAGAAAATCCTTAATTTTTTGTTATTAGATTATTCAACACATGTAAAAACAGCACAGCCATGTTGGTTTAGATGGGAATGTTTACAGTATGCAAGCACAAGCTGCTTCATTATCATCATCGTTTGAGCCAAGTCTTTAATCCACCGCTTTAGCCGTACTAGATTTAGGTGTTGCGCAGCCAATCGATTGTCTCATCGTCCAGAAACGTCAGTCTGTGCAATCCATGGGGAGGTCGATGGAGTGGACATTGGAAGGCAACATTGTCAATGGTTTGATCTTCTTCGCCAAACTCACAAGCCGCACAAGCGGCCATACCCAATTTGTGCAAACAGGAGCGGAAACGTCTGATACCGGTGCGAAGGCGGTTGAGCCGGACCCACGCTGTTCTTGGCAGACCTATTTCAGTGAGGTGGTTCAGGGATAAAAGTAGGGGTCTCGTAGTGCTCTACAACTTTTGTGCATTCCATATCGGTAATCCGCCCAGAGCGCCACACTTCTGTTATTGTCTTGAGATGAACTCATGAGTTGCTGGGCTAGAGGGATTTTAAATTATCGTACCCTAGAACAATAAGCCTCGTTTCTAGTCACGTGAACGACAAATAGGTTTATGTAACCCATTGATAAAAATTAAAAAAAAAACAAATTTTCATTCAATTACGTTGATTCCACAAACTACACTGGAAACGTAACTTGACGTTCTAAAAGTATGGTCAATAAATAGTTCGTCAATCTTTCCTAAAGTGCCCCATGATCACTGCGCTTGTTGCTGCCTTCGACGCAAAAGCGTTCACAACTTCAGTGACACGGAATTGTGGAAATCGTGCTTGGCTGGTGGGAACACGGTTATTAATTTCCAAAGGCGAACCAACCAAAAACCTCACGGTTAATTTTTGACAAAACACATGCTGGCCTACGTTAAGTTCCACATCTCTAATTTTTTAGCTGTGCTCAACAGTAGCATCCAAAATATACAATTTCTTAAAAACCAAAGACACTGCATATGTGTGGCGGCGTAAATGCGTTGAAGCACAAGGGCGTTAAACTCACCTTGCGACTCGTTTCCACGGCCGCAAATATTTCACACACACGAGCAAAAGACGTCACGTAAAACGCATCCAAATGGTTGCAACTGCTAGGATCACGATTCGCGTTCTTGTTATTTTTCCAGACTGTAAAAGTCGAACACTATAAAACCGTAGAGTGAAAGGATATGAGTTTCAAATTCCCCTATGCTGCCATTACTAAAATACGTATTAAGAAATGAAAAGCTGCAATCATTGAATCAAGTAAGGCTGAACATAGCAAACAATTAAAAAGTTTTGTCCTGGCTTTTATTTGCCTAAGTTTTTCACTTTTAATGCACCGAATGCTTAGTGTGGATAACCTCTCCTGGAAGATTGCGGCCCTTTAATTAATTATCAATTCTTTTGAATCTTGAAAAAAACCTTCGTCCTGAGCACTTAGTGACCATTAAGCTAAGAGATAAGGGTCCGCGTGGTTGGATAAACTAAGAACCACTAATCTAAGGCATCAGTCCCAAACGCGCTTTTGTCATTTTCTTGCTGTTTCCCTATTCTTTGTCTCTTTCAGGTGGGGTTCTGTTTTTGCCACTTGGCAAAGTGATTATTGCTTCCTATTCAACCTCATCAAGGTCTTCTATGATTTGCTTAGCATGGAAGCAGTATAAACTTGCGCAAGTACTCAATAGCACTCTGATTTTTGAATGACTGTTTAAAGAAAATTAAAATTGAAAAAATCATATCAAAAAATACCAAACGAACTTTACGTAATAAAAACTCTAACAAAACTACAGCATTGTTCAAAAGAAGCAACTATGTTTTTATTGTAGGAGACTGCTGCTAGTCCTACACATAGCTCTTATGTCTGCATTACAACCTTAAACTTTGATCAGGTGCAATTCAAACACGAATAGTCACAAGCTCTTCGCCTGATTCACACGTAACAATTGGTACGATTCAGCAAACACAGGTCGCAGCCAACGTGCTCCGAGTATATCGACACAAGAGCCGGCATGCGGCTTGACCTTGACCAACGGTCATAGAGATTCATTGGAAATGAATCTTAGAGATTCATTGGATCTTAGAGATTCATCATTTAGAGATTCAGATTCATCATTTAGAGATTCAATCTTAGAGATTCATCATTGGAAATGAATCATAGAGATTCATTGGATCTTGAGGCCCTAGGTTACAGTCTACATAGCCTGTTGGTAAATCTGGCCCTGCGCGGGGCCCAACGCAGTTGCATCCATAGGTGTAGGAGCAGGCAAATTTTAGAGGGTGCGAAAGATTTTTTCCCAATTTTTCCTAAACTTACCCGAAAAATACTCCAAAAATGACCTCCAAAAAAACGACTGCATTTCATATTTTGGGTGCATTTTTTTCAAATCAAAGCACATCAAGCACCATTTTTTCCCGAATTTCCCCCAAGCTTGTCCAAATTTCCCCTAACTTGCACAAAAATAACTAAAAATATATGACCTCCAAGGAAAACAAAAAAAAGTCTGCACTTTGATTTTGGGCGCCATTTTTTAGAAATCAATACACATCAAGCGATTTTGCGAAGTTTTTCACACATTTTGCCTAAACTTCCACAGATTTTGCCCGCATTGTAAGGTATTTTTCCAAATTTTCACCAAATCAAAATTTTTGGGGTGCAAGCGCACCCCCTGCACCCCCGCCTCCTGCACCACTAGCTGCATCGGTTGCATTGGCTTAAGGCCGGCCCTGAATGAACGGTTCAATGCAGTTGCATAACAACACAAGCCTATGTAAAGTAAATTGTTGTCTAATTAAATTTTTTTTATAGCCAAGATGTGGGTTTTGGCTTTGGTAATCGCTAAGACATTTTGTGAGACCGCAGTTATTTCATTTGAATACCGGGATAGTCATAAAGCGAGGTTTTGGTGTATTTTGGTGGTGCTTATGCAGTGAGATTCTATTCTGCTGCATGTTGAGAGAAAAATTTGAAACACTATTTCGGCCCCTCAAAACAAAACACTGGCCAAGATGCAATATTCTGCAAAATATTAAGTTTCACTAACGTCCATTTTGGATGTTTCTGAAACGTGCTTCCAGATATCGGTATAATGGTGGGTAAACAACTTTTAGGCTGAAACAAAGGTAGACAGATTGAATTGGTTTTAGGATTAAGTTATTGCGTGCTATAGGGTTGTGTGCTGCCTTCGTTCTTTTTGATGTTGCAAGTTACGTGTCCTGTACGTTACGCCAATAATAAAATCATGTTGCAGACTTCACTAAAAATGCTTTTATCAGAAGTGGAGCATTAGCAAAAAGCATAAAATGAAAAATAAATCCTGAGCCTGGACAGTGAGGAATACTATTGGGTGTAAGACTTGTGCATTCCTTCAAAATATAACTTGTTAGACATGAAAGTGCATAAGTTTCTACATGGATAAAGTTGGTAAAGTTGGTAAAAAACTCGAAGATTGAAAAACGCTGTTTGGTTCCATTGAAAAATGGTATTGAGTATGTTAAATTAATTGTACTGAATAGCCAACTAGATGCATTTATAGGCATCTCAATATTTTACAACAAACTACATTATGAGGAAAACATCATACTTAACTAAGCAAAGCAGCTCCGTACGAAAATAGAGGAAACTAAATACTATATTTTTATGTCCAAAGGCAAAAAATATAGATGGAAGTGTTTGATTGGTGAAAACATAACGTAAATTCATATTTTTTCATGCAGTGCGTGACAAAAACATTTTTTCAATCAAGTCGAAAGTCTCTGACAGGGTTTGGTTTAGCAAACACAAAAACGTTGCATGTCTCACCTGTTAAAAATATGTTGTAAAAATCCCTCTCGTTTTGTGGATAAAGTTTGCACAAAGGTTCGTTTTTGGTAAATGGGGCTCGCATGACGAAGTTATACCAAGAAACTGCTTGGTCCTTCGGATTTCGAATCACGTACAGTATCTGAAGGTAATTAGTCACTAAAGTATTAAAACGTTTTATAAATATTGTGAACAAATACTGTTTGTTTCTTAGGGGTGAACCAAAATGTGAAAAATATTTTACATTGAAAGATAAAAAGATGAAAATTGTTGTGCATTTTTCTGCAAATGAACACATCTTGATTTGAAGAACACTTGCAGATCACCACAAAAAATCAAAGCAATTTTTAATTAATCAATTCGTTCATGACTTCATTGGAATCCACAAAACCTTAGAACCAGTTTTCCTGAATTTTTCCAGGTTGGTTAGAGGTGCAGGTACATGCGTCGCTAAAATTCTTCTCGGAAGTTTCATGTTGTCCATAATCTTGAACTTTTTTGCTAAAATAAGAAAAAAACGAACTTTCCGTTTTGTGCAGGACAAACATCTTTCAACGTTTGCTTAAATATCGTTCCAAAAATTTTTTATTAGTTACCAGTAAAATCAGTTAACTAAAAATGAATTCAAGAAAATTGAAGGTAAAATGCACATAAACTTAACTAACAAGCACTAGAACGATTTTTGAAAGGCGATTAGTCGGTTTTTGAAAGAAAAATTTCTATCAGAAAAACCATGCTGGATTATCAACTGTATTTCTGACAGTACATCAATAAAAAACATCTTTGCACTGTGCTATGGATAATTCTACGTGCTATGCAGAATTTCAAGTGATTGGTTAAGTAATTCATTTATTCGTTGTTTCATATGACTCAGCTAATAAACAGAAGCAATACAAAGAGCCATCAGCCAAAAAGTAACGAATTGCCAGTGGAAATTAAAATACATGAAAACACAATGGTTAAATGAATGTAAACAAACGGTGCTACTGTGTCACACAGAATTACTGAAGAACTAGGCTGGTTATCCAGTCAACCAGCCTCGTTTAACACTTTTTGAGAAGTGTTGAAACAAACAAACACAGAACACGCTGAAGAAAAATTACAGATGAAGTGAGCATTCTTATGTACACAAAAGAGTCGATCTAATTCAGTTGAGGAAATTTGTTGTGGTCAAAAATAATGCGTAAAAATACGTAAAAATGTATCTTTTTCATGTAAGAGTTGTTTCTTAAGTTGCCATCTGAAGGTAAAGATGACATAAAACTTAATGCAGTCAGGTATGGAAGACCTCAATTTTGGGCCAACAAACGTAAGGGAACATTTTCCTGAAGATGAATTAACTCTGGGTAAGAACTGATGTGCTTTGCTGAATTCCCAGAAAAGATCATTTCTGACTTTATATTCACTGCAGCTAATGTTTCAAGAAGCATATCATATGATATTATAGACAACAGTTGAAAACAGCTGAAAAGAAACTGGAGGTTTTATTGCAATAATTCGCTTTTATCTACAAATAACCTATTTTAATGACAACTTGGTGCTGAGAGTACTTTTACTTTAAAGTTTTGATACAAAAATAAAGTTTCATGGAAAAGCATCAACATGAGGCTGTTACGTAAACTAAGAGTTTCATTAATTTCTATTGCTTTTGATAAGGTCAGATGAAAAATCACAGCCATTTTTTATTTATGTTGCACTGCATCAATCACTGTCAACCAACCATTTCGCTTATTTTATTTGCATTTTACCTGGCCCGAACTCAAGGAATTGGTAAAACATTGGAAGTTGTTTGGTTTTCATCAAAAGATCTTTGTCTTTCAGAAAGACAATGTTGCGCACAATCTCCATCACCCAGTTTGTGCCTTGAAAATATTAATAAAATAAACATAATTTTTTAATTATTACACTTATGGGTATAATTTTAAGAAAGTGTACCTCAATCAACCTGAGAACAATCAACGAAATATACGAGAAAACGATCATCGAAAAGTTATGCAATGTAAACAGTGTGTACATGGAAATATTTTCTTCGGGCTTGGATTTAATGCAATTTGTTCACCGATGCAGCTCCTTAAAAATCCTCACACACATTTTATGCAAAGATTGTAACCACTAAGCTTGTTCAAGACGACGTCTCCCGAGTTTACAATTAAGAGTTCATGAGCATGGATATGATCCTGAAAGTTGTTGCAACCTGTTTTCAGAAAGTCAACAGAAAAAGCATTTAAAGGCAGAAGCATAACCTGAAAACAACCAGGTGATGCTCGCAGAGCAATGTCTATCGTTCAAATCAACCAGCTTATTTGTGCAATGAATGATTGTGTCGAAAGGAAAAGGTACATTTTCTGTTTCATGCCTCAACTAAGCTTTGTTTTTTTGCGGTTAAAACCAGTACGCTTGCGGAAGGGGTCTCGCATACACAATTTGGGTGGGTCTGAATTTGGTGAAGCAAAAAAGCTGACATGCAGGGTGTTATTTAATTTAATTTAAGTTCCTATACGTAGAAATCAACATGTTTTAGCTGCAAAATCAAGCCTACGAATTAGGATAAAAGTTGTAACCTGTGACACAGTCTTGCAATTACGTCAACTTAGTCTGCAGAAAATGTCGCCTGAACGTTCTTCGATTTGATAATTTGTAAAGAATGACAGTTGACATTTTGTTAGGCAAAAAGGGCTGCGGCAGATACTGTAAAGTAAATGTTGACAATTTGTTCTGCTTGATTGAAGCGTATGTTTAAAGTTTCAAATCAGATGATACGTCATTTATGCTTTTATGCATTTTTGCGCCATCCAAGTTATATTAAAAACTTAACCCATGGCCGGCAGTAGCCACCATAGTTGCTTTTGAAGATATGATCTGCCATTAATCTTAAAAGATAGCCTGCCGGAAGTTTTCTCGAGACACACTGAAAATATTTTTTGCAATTGCACAGTCTCAATCGGACGAAAGTTTTAAATTTTTTGAAAAAGTGTTTCTGAAACGTAACAATAAAAAGAATTTAAGGTTATGAAAAAAATTTAAAGAAGAAATTAATACGAAAATTATTTCAATACTTGAATTAACCTGTTTTGGCGAAAGTTGCTACAAGAACATCTCCTCTTTTTGGATTGAAATTTTCAAAAGCATATTTTGCCGTTTCTGCGTCGAAGCCCGGAACAAAATGGTATCCGTTCCACTCAGTTGCTGCATTAGCGTTCACAAACTTGTCAATCATCCATTCACTCATTTCATCCTCGTTTAACTGATCCCCAGGTTCAACAAAGTCGTTTCCAACACCCACCGTTTGCTTCACCATGCTTTTCATTTGTTGCTGCTTTTCATCCATGGCAAAGAAGTTTAGATGCTTTGGTGGTATTAGTTGCAAATTTCAAAAAATGATCACAGATGAAATCATCAGATAAAGTTTCAACCGAGACCCTTCAGAATAGTTCAAATCAAAACATTCAAAAACAATTAATGTGCGAAGAAACAAGAACACAACAACTAAATGCCATTATGCAGAAAATTAGCATTTCATTTAGACCAGTTACTTTGCGAGATTTCTCATATCATATAGTCAGTTCATAAATAAACAAAACTATGATTTATTACAAGGTGACAAACTATAGTCAGTTTCATTTATTTTACCAAATCTGTGTTAATGTCACTTTCAAAGGATGGGTTTACTTTATCACAAATGTACAAGGGTTTGTTCTAACAGTCTAGATCTAAGGAGTGTTTTTATAAAAAACTTTTATACAAGGTAAAGTAAACAAACGAGTGCAATCCTTTTGTTTCATTCCGAACAGAACCTGCTAACATTCGTTTGAATAATTGATATCTTATTGTTATATTTACGATTTTGTCGTGATTTCAGCACTCACTGAAAAAGGTTTCTTTGACTTTCTCTGCATTGTGAACTTTTTGGTTAGAATTACGATGAATTTTATTTTGTTTTAATAGATTTGTGAAGCTTTTCAAACAACTAAAATCCTTCAGAAGTATTTTCTTCATGAAATATTTTCGTGTTTCAATAAACCTATCCCTGGCCCTCAAACTAATCGACCTCACATTTTAAGTTTTCAATCCGAAGCAGTTTTTGAAAGGGCTAATACAACCTTCAGTTTTTGACAGTTTTTTTCAGGTGCAGTGACAAAAGCGAGGCGTGACAGTCCGAACAAACGCTGTGTAAACTGACAAGCACTACGAAAAACGCAAGCAGATCGCTCGAAACATACACTTGACTCCGCACCTAGGCAATAAATATGAGTGAGTAAAAATCAAAATATTCCGGATGCACGTTGTACGTTGTTTGGCCAAGTGACCATTGAAACTATTGCACATCCCCAACACGTACAATTTCGTTTTATGCAAAATCAGGCCCGTAACCAGGGGAGAGCAGGAGGGCGAAGACCCCTTGAAAAAATTTCGCCCTCCTAGAAAATTGTGTTGAACAAAATTTAAAAATATTGGACATGGGCTCTCAGAAAAATCTTCGCCCTTCCTGGTGTCCCAAGCTGGTTAAGGGCCTGTGCAAAATTGTGATGCCACTTCTTGTGCTTCCTGCATATATCTAAAAATTGGTGTCTGAGCTTGCTCCATGGTATTGCGAAACCTTTCAAAATTGCGAAATGAAAGAACTTTTCTGCTTTATGTCAGCAAACATCTTTTCCATTATCGATTCGAAAACCACAAACAACGGAGCGAAAAAAACAAATGCATCGCCTGAGAAAATCAAGGACAGCTGTAACTGACATATTTGCAATTAACGCAGCTTCTCACCGAAGAAGAAGCGAAGCCATCCACTCAACAGAGCAAACGTCCTACTACCCAGTATCATAAAACATTTCTGTAAAAAAATTACAGAAGATTTCATGAGCTTCTAAATTGTGTAACATATTTCTCAACCGAACAATCAGAACACTCCCTCACTAGTAACTCACTCATGTGACATTACTGGAATGTTTCTT
>JGI24022J15233_10008460_pt1 | contig 11495 bp, 6 predicted proteins | sample Ectturendosymbi2_FD_15233 | JGI IMG/M metagenome (IMG submission 15233)
TGTTTATTTTAGATCATAACTTTTGAACCAGAAACGCTAGAAAGTTGATCAAAGGCTCAAAAGACTCGGACTCGAGCCTAGTTTCTAATGAAAACTTCAGCGAAACACTTTGGCCTAGTGATTGGGCCCTAGGCCAGGCAACGTGAGCCAAAATGACCCTAAAACTACTTCACTTATGACGTCACTCACAAACAATCCGCATCCTCAACCAAAAAATTTTTTTTCAAGTGCAATCTAATAGATTGGCCGATCCGTTTGAGCCGTTGAACAGCTCTCTAGCGCAATTAGTGGAGGAGCTATGGCGTTGGTAAGGCAACTGAAAACTGCTGTTTTTTAGACCGAAATCGAAGTACGAATATACCGTAGACCGGCAGCCAACGAGTTAAACATCGTTGCAAGAGTTTTAAGTTCAAGTACTGAATGTTACATAAGTTTTGGGTAAAACCATGAGTGGTCATGAAATTACAAATGATGAGAGACAAGAAAAAGCTATACATTTTCTATAGGCTTTAGAGAAATCAGCAGACTGGGCTCTGTTTTCATCTTTTTGCAATGATTCAAACTTGTGCATATCTATATTCAAGTAACGTCACTCCACAAGTGAAAGAAGCAAGAAATCAATCACAAATTTTTAATAAGAAATCGATTTCATGTAACACTATGCATCGTCAGTCCTATCATCTGCAAGCAATAACAGGTGTGAAATGTAGAAAGGCCAACACAAGGTCAGAGAAAATAAACAACCTCAAGACTGCAATGAAGAAAACGCGCATACCCAACTGCGATAAATAAAACAAAACCAAAGGTCTTGCTAAACTACATGCAAGGGCTGAAGCCTCAAAACTTACTGCATAAACGATAAAAAGTTACTAAAACTCAACGCCAGTTAACGATTAACACCAAGGGAGAAGTCGCTTTCTGATAAGAGTAACAATTCACAGAACGAGGCTTCGTAAGTGACTTGAAACAACAAGCGTTATGAATTATTCAACGTGCATTTTGGTCGCTGTAGCAACCAAGCCTCTGTGGGCATGATGGAAAAGGTCTGAGTGACACAAACAAAAACACCTGCAAACTGGCCACAAAAAGTGAAACACAAAACGGTCTTTAGAATTGAAGTACATCAGCATTCAGCGGCAGAGAAATGAAATGATTATGAAATGAGTGGGATGATGATGTTTTGAATATCAATTTGTGCGTTAAGTTTGTGATACCACTTATCTTCACATAAATCTAAAGAAAGGGAATTAGGTTCTTCAACAAAATAACGGTGTAAGCCTCATGCATCTGCGGTCTGTTTATGTTGCTATGGAACTCTGAAAAGTGTCGCAACAAGGCCACTTTATCTTTGTTATATTCATCAATTTCACAATTGGGTCTGTTCCAATTACTGCTGTGCGATGACCATCTCGTGGAAAATTTGTTCTTGGTTTGCCCCACATATTGTTTGTGGCAAACAACACAAATTGCTACATAAATACCATGGTTTGCATATGTCAATGTTTGGTTGAGTGGAGAGGTTGTCAATATTTGGTTGAGTGGGAAGTCACAAGCGTGTGTTGCTGATCTTGTATCCTGTGACATCTATGATTGCTCTGGAGACTAATCAACCAGTGACCATGCCAACCGCTCGTGGACAGATGTGGCAAGGTCGTGTTCCCTGGTGAGGGCTGACCCAGCTAGTAAGAAGTTGGGAATCACTAGCTTGTCTGAGGTTGTGCAGTGTGTCTCCTATAGGATGATGATGAATGCATTGTTTTTATAGGCTAGGTACTCAATAACGCTGATCATGTTTGCAGTGAGCGCCTCGGGTGTTGAGCTGGAGTATGCAGGGTCATCGGTCATCTTGTGCAGCATCTCTGCTGCCGTGTCTTGCTTTTCCCTACCCAGCCCGCTCTGAAGACATTCAGCACAAGTAGCAGTGGTTGCTCTCATAGTGACAGGTTTGGTTGACATTTCAAGCAATGTTGTAACAGGGAGGGCCATGTGAAGCCACCGGTCATCCTCCTACTTTGCAATGATTAAAACTTGCACACCTCTATTCAAGTATAGTGACTAGTTTCCACAAATGCGACTGAGTTGAATCCATCAGCAAATTTTTTAAATGGAAAATAAATTTAACATCATCTTATTCTTCAGGTCTGAGGACATGTAGGGTTATGTGAAAACAATTACTTATTAAAAAATCTGTAATTTGAATCTGGTTCTCAACACTTTGACAGCTGGGGTATGATATATTCGTACTTTAAAATCGGCCTAAAACCAGCAGTTGTCAGTTGCCTTACCAATGCCATAGTTCCTCCGCCGATTGCGCTAGAGAGCTGTTCAAGGGCTCAAACGGATCGGCTAGTCTTCTAGTCTGTACTCCAAAAATTTTTTTTGGTTGGGGGTTGTGGATTTTTTGTGAGTGATACCATAAGTGAAGTAGTTTTGGGGTCATTTTGGCTCATGTTACCTGGCCTAGGGCCCAATCGCTAGGCCAAAGTATTTCGCTAAAGTTTTCATTGGAAACTAGGCTCGAGTCCGAATCTTTTGGGCCTTTGATCGACTTTCTAGTGTTTCTGGTTCAAAAGTTATGATCTTAAACAAACAAAATAATTATCTAAGTAACTAATTAGTCAAATATTTTTATTACTTTAGATCATAACTTTTCAACCTGAAACCTTAGCAAGTCATCCGAAGTATCAAAAGACCCGTATTGTAACTTAGTTTCCAATAAAAACTTCAGCAAAATACTACCATCTAGCAGTTTGGGCCCAGGGCCAGGTGAAGTGGGCCAAGGTGGCCTAAAAGTCCTCCACTCATGACATCACCCACTAAAAAAGAATATTTTCTTGAGTGCAAGCTACAAGACTTGCCGAGTCTTTTGAGCTTTTGACCGGGTCTGTAGCGCTTATTCCTGTGCAAAGCCATGTGCGGTCCGGCTATTTTCTTGCGAACCNCTTGAAAGAAACCCAGGTGGGAAAGTGTTAAGGGCTCATTGTAAAACAAACAGCCTTATTCCTCGCTACTGCGGAATTCACCCAAGTTGCCCTTTCAAAGTCAGCAGAAAAAGTGGTAACTTAGCTGAATAGCACATTACAAAACAGATGTTGAGGCTGCTTGGTTGTTGCAGGGTCGCATGCGTGATGCACCATGGGCAGGATGAATCCTAAGAATAGCACCTATATCTGTGTGGCACAAACAAGCAGTAATAGAGTGAGCATGTTGTGTGATCTCGGTTGATACTTTCTGCTCCAGTGTGATGCTTTGCACACTTTCCCTTCAGGCTCTTGGATCACAACAGTATCATATTAAAAATGGAAAAAACAAAACCCCTTTAGTGCCATAGATATCTCTTTCAAAAACATTTTTTATAGGTTTTATAAAATCGTGTTAGCTACAGTGCGTTTTTATATGCATTCCCACAAAGCGTAACTGCAGGTCTCTAATGCGGGTGGTTGGAACAAGCAATAGCCTACATTTCCCTTCTAATGTTGCGTAGTACTATTACGAAACAACAAGTCCCAGCCTTGTCTAAATGGCGCCTGCGCAATGACATGAAACAATTCACCTTTTTGAACACTTTAAATTGATATTGCATTGAACGCACGTGTTTCGGAATTTCCTACTTCGGCAGTGCCAACTCCAATGCAAGCAAAGCTGTCAGAAGCTCGTACATTGCCACGCATACCCAGAGCTGTTTTGTAATATTTCACTTCATGGTGAGAGGACACTGTTATATCACGATTGTTTTGTTTCGCAGTTTCAGCCTAAATTTTATCTGCTGTTTACACCTAATAAGTTATCACTAAATCAAATAAGTTTAGGCCTTCCTCAGCGTCACGCCAAGTAATACGGGTTTGTTTCAACTTCAGCTACATTTTTACAAGAAATTTGTTANAATGAAAGGCACAACAGCTAGCCTCAGAAATTGTGGTTGCATTATCTGAACAAAATATCTGTAAGGGTAGTATTTCGAAAATGGCTTTTCTAGAATTGAGCAGTTGACGATGTTGTTTTCTGTGCAAAATGTCCTATATTGATTTCAAGTAAGTCACTTTTACATTTTTTTTTATGTAAAATCATCAGAGCAATTGCAACTCAATTGTTCTTGTCCACAGTGATTTTGCTAATATAGTTATAACACTGCCATCTTTGATAGACAGCGCAGTTGTGCAGCTGATTGTCAGCATCGATTTTATAAGTGTATGTACGCATAGATAAACAGCTCTCATTGCTGTATATCTGACATTTGCTGAATGTTTGACAAGCTAAGTATCTTTTCAGCACCATGTTTATAGGAACAAATATTGATTGTAGGAACAAATATTGATTGTGATGTAATAAATGCACTGTGACCAAAAGCAATGATAATTTGGAAATCTTTCCTTGTGTGTTTCGACAGTAAGATTAATACCCTATGTACTGCAAAGAGTCAGTTGCGCTAGGCTATTAGCCCTACTAATCAAGTTTGATTGGTTGGATTTTAGGTAGAGCTCGATCGATAAGGCTTTTTTGGGCCGATACCGATGTTGTTATTTTTCATTTCCGACAACCGATGCCGATATTTTGCAGCACTCAAACCGCAGTTGAAAGACAATGCTTCAATGTGATGAAGAAGCATATAACATGGAATTCTGCGCAAACCTGGGTCACTAAGATGTCAAAAACCACAGAGTTGTTCGCAGGCAGCCATCTGCTTACTGCCGAAACCTGGGAATGAATGTTACGTCATAGACTGGTTTATTGGGACCACTGCGGAGTGGTCTGAATAGTGTGCACTACTTGATGCAGTTGGCAAGCTGTGCATCGTAAGGAACAGTACAGAGAATTTGCGTTAATTAATCATACACGAAGCAGGAACTTGGGCTTCCGAACACTCCATGCAGAAAACTAGCGTAGCAGCTTTTATGAGCAAATGTTGCCGATATACTGTATATCGGCAGAATTTTTCCGATATAATACTTTGGCAACATCACAGAATTCATCGGTCGATTTCTAGTCTTAAGACAAAGTGTAGATTTATGCTGAAAAGTGATATCAAAAGCTCCCCTTCTGCAACAGACCCCTCTTTTCCAGGATAGATGCACCACTGAGCGTAACATACTGTTTGTGTATGGGTTGTTGCACAGCTTAATACCATTGTGTTACTCTACAGTCGATAAACTTTTAGTCATGGGGTTTGAAACTTGTGGTCCGAATGAAGCTATGGTTGTAGCTGGCTGTGGCTACAGTCGCCCTCTGATGGTACCTGGTGGAAGAGTGTGGGTATGGCCAGTTATTCAACAACTTCAAAGGATATCTTTAAACACCATGACTCTCCAGATTCACAGCAATGAAGTCAACACATCCAAGGGTGTTCCCATATCATGCATTGGCGTAGCACAAGTCAAGATTCAAGGTCAAAATCAAGACATGCTTGCCAATGCTTGCATGCAGTTTTTGGGAAAAACTGAAAGCCAAATACATCAGATTGCTCTTGAAACACTAGAAGGTATGTTGGAGTCTTCATTACTTAAGGTCATTGGAGGTTGCAAAGAAGGGTTCAAGGTGCCTGTGAGTTATCCTAATATCGTGTTGTTGCCTGGTACAACAGTCATTGTGCCTAAAAGTGCTGCAGCCAGACATGGGGCGATTACATCACAAATGTGATCGATTTATGGTTACTTGCCACATGCTTGATCATGATTACAAAATAACAATGTAATCGATTACGATTACATTGAAAGTAATGTTCTTGCTCAAAACACAAGACATTTGTTCAAAAGTTGAAACGCTTTTCCAAAAATTTGCATTTATTTAACGATACTTGGCCAACACTTTTTGTTGTTATTGTACTGTTATCATGCATACCTGATAGTTAGCATCGTTTGGTCAACTGGTTAATGAACTAACTTTACTGTATTTTGAACTGATTTGAATTTTTGCAAATGCAGTTGGAACATCATTAATTTTTATATAGCATTGGACGATCCAGTGGTCTTAGCTTTCTTTAAACAAATTGGCTGCTTGTTAATGCAATTCAAAAGCGTTTGTACGTCTTTGTGCTATGACCACATGCTTGCAATTCTTAAGGTTAGGATTAATTTTTGCTGAAGTGTTTGGAGTGAGTGTCATTGCCAATGACCAGTATGCACCTCTAAAACTGGCCAAAAATGCAAAAAAAACGACAAAAATCAAGATAATACTAAAACCGAAATGTAAGTCAAGTGGGGGTTTGTTTTTTACATTTAACCCTTGCCAGGGAAGGAAAACTTGCCCCTTGCACCCTATCTGTTACACCACTGCAACAAACACTTTAAATATTGATTATATAAACAAGAGTAATCATTTAAAAAAATGTTTTTTACAGTGGATGAACATCAATGCTTCAAACATTTTGTAAGCCAAACGACATCTATCAGGCTTACAATAAACTTTTGTGCAGCAATGCTGAAAAGTCATGTGTTAGTAACTTCAAAAATGCATCATATTTTCAGCTGTGTAATGTCTTGGGTTGTCTGCAAGCACAGCATAGCATTGTGTAGGTTTTCATTTGAAATGAAATGAACTGTAATGCCAATATACCTACGCATCTGTCTATTGGACAAAATGTCAATGGTTGACAAAAGCTAACTGGATTCATTGAGTTTTTTTTATTAATTTAGTCAAATGGGTAAAAAACAATCAAAAATTTTAAGTTTGCAATATCTCTAAAACAAGCTAAGGCATTTTCTTGGTCTTTCGACAGAAGGTAGCCCCCATGCCAAAGTATATTGTGACATTGAAATTTGTTTGTTATCTTTTGCCAAAGAAAAATTATAATAAAATAGCATTAGTTTTTTTACCCAAGCGAAGGGGTAAAAAAACTTTTTCTGGGTTAAAAAAACTATTGCTTTTTCATCCAGATTTGCTTGTATTCTGTACATTAAAAGTCATCCACATTTTTGCAGAAACATTTAGCCATAATGTAGACTTGCAATGATTTATTCACAGCATGCTTTCATGTAAAAACAGTAGATTACAATGATCACTTCAGTTCAAGCAGTCGTGAGCAGGTCATCGGTACTATTTTAGAAACTTGCAGAGGTCAGCAAACTTTTTGGACACCATGCTCTCCTTTAAAAATTAAACAAACCTTTCCTCTGCCTGCATCTAACTATTTTCTGGTCTGGACCATGAAAGCAATACTTGATGCATGGAAGAGAATACCCATACTTTCACAGTGGGCCAATCCAACTACAAGCGACTTGTAATAGTTGTACTCTCACTTTTGTGCAAATTGTTTATTTCCATACTTGTTGTTTTATCATCAATATCCTCAAAGAAAACTTTTTAAAGTTGTTCCCAGTAGTCGGCTTTAAAGCTTGGTTTAAAAATAAACAGCAAAAATTTTCCCACATTTACTCCTCAATCACTTTTATGTCTTCAGCTTTACTCTTATCTGTAGTACTTAGGAAACTTTAAATGATTACTTAGTGGTGCATTGGTAACTGGTTCAACAAACAAACTCCTAATCTGCATTGACTTTCTCTTTTAACTTGCCTTTCTTTTGTTTCTCACTTTGTACTTAAAAAAATCATTTGACTGTAATGACTTTTCCATGCATAAACATTGTCTTTTTTGGAGAGTGAAATTTCAAGCTGGCCTGCTTTCAGTCCTGAAAATAGCCTCAAGAGATCTTTCGCTGTCTTGAGGTGTATACATGTGTCAAAAATATTTTTTATGTGGTAAAGAAAATCTTTGCATTATTTTAATCTAACTAAATTTATCTGTTTCTGTCAGTTGCTGTATTCAGTTAAATACTATTTTTTTTCTTATCCAGCCCTTCTCAATGGTAAACCTGGTGCAGTGTGATTCCAGAAAAAGAGTCCTATGAACCCGCCATTGTTTTTAGCCACACAGTACTATTGTGATGCAGTTTAAAAAATGCAATTATGATGCAGTTTCATCACCACTGTTTTATTACTTTCTGGACTAGACCCTGTGTTCTCCAACTGAGAGTCATGAAACCTTTGGAATAGGACCATGTTTTTTTGAGTTGGACGCACTGGAGAAAATTGGAGAAATTCCAGCGCAAAGCCACGTCCATTTAGGCGTTTTTTTCCGAAAATCCTCGAAACCAAGTGGACGCCAAAGAGTTAATTTTGTTTGATTTGTTGAAAAACGTCGTTTGTATTCCTTTCCATATTAAAAATAGTTTTGAATTGGAGGCTTCATTGCTCCAGAAGATCCCAGCAGTTATTCATTGACCCCCTGGCCATTCAGTGATCCCCATTCGACCCCATGACTATTTATCGACCCCTTGGATGGTCCAATTGACCCCTGGGGATCGATATCCACCACTTTGAGAACCACTGATGTAGGTAATGTTTTTTTTTCAATATTTGGCGAAGTTACTAGCATCCCTGAAAAATTGGGGTTCTTCACTAATGTAGTTTGGCAGTAATAAGCCTTTAAACATGGCCAAATATGAATAATTTACTCCCCCATTTACAACCCCCCACTAAAAAGCTTTATAATCAGGCCATTTCTTGACAGATTTCATTCAAATTTTGTAGATGTTCATCATATGGGGTAATGACAATTTGAGTAAAATTTCCGGAAATTTAGAGAGGGTACCTTGACCACTTCCTGAGAATTGACACAGAATGGCCCAAAACAATTTACATGAATTGCTGTACTGATTATATATGTAGTCTACTCCAGTGCTTACATTCACAGATTCACTCTGAATATATATAAACAAAACCAACACCTCTACTCATAATTGTATCAATGTCTCTTCTGTTGCCAAAGTGTCAACTTGTTTTTAAGAAAAGCTCTTTTTTTGTTGCTGTCTCACTAGACTCGCTATGTTACTTCTGGCGGCCAACAGGAAGGCTAGCAGGAACAAATTGAGAATTTGTTACTAATGCTGTGCTTGCCAGTGGATTATCTGGATTAAACGCACACAGATGAGCTAATGGCCTCCCCTAAAACATAACGATGATAAAGGAGGAAACCCAGCCACCAAAACCACAGTTCATAGCACAGTGATGTAGGGTGAAGATTTCCAAGTTTAACCGTGAAAGTAATAGTCGATTACAATTAAAGTGACAATGTAGTAGATTACTATTACATGTCATTTTTAGTCAGTTCAATTGATTACGATAGACAATTACGATTACCCCAAGTCTAGCTGAACACACCTGCAGTTAAGTTGTGGCACTTGAAAGAACATTCAGTGTTTTTGTCAGTCTTTGCTGCTTTAATTTTGGACAATTATATTATACATTTGGTTTTGATTTATTTTATGGTATAGTCTTAGAATTTTCATCTATATGAATATTAGTTATTATTGTAGGATGAAACTTGGTTTGTACTTGAGAGTGTAGCTAAATTTGCTAATACACCATCATTGATTTTGTTGAACAATGGTGTTTTAGCTTCAAGTCAACTTCGTTAGCGTTAAGTCACTTTTTCTAGCACAATGTAACAGATATTTGCCCAATTTTGTGTTGTTTCACCCCTGTTTTTTTTCGATGAAACATTTTGGTCATTTTTGCTGAGACATTTTGGTCACTGAAACATTCCGGTCATTTGTCTCACAGTTATATAAAAACTCACCAGAATGTCTGAAAATATAGGCTAAAAACACTGTAACTGTGAGTTTTAATACAACTGAGACAAATGACTGAAATGTTTCAGTGACCAAAATGTCTCAGCGAAAAAAACAGTTTGTGGGTGACTTCATAAGTGGGGTAGGTGTTTGGCTATTTTGGCTCAGGTTATCTGGCACTGGGCCCCAACTGCTAGATGGAATTTCTTGACTCAAGTTTTCATTGGAAAGTAGGCTAGAATCTGAGCCTTTGATTGGCTTTCTAGCATTTTGGGTTCAGAAGTTATGGCCTAAAAGCAACAAAATAATTAATCTCCTAATCAGATAATTATTTAATTCTGTGTTTATTTTTTGCCAGTAATAACTCTGCAATATGAATTTATTTTCAGGTCACCAAAGAGCTATTATGGGCAACATGACAGTTGAAGAAATTTACCAAGATCGAAAAAAGTTTGCACAACAGGTTTTTGAGGTTGCTTCATCTGATCTGATTCAGATGGGCATCACTGTGGTTTCTTACACTTTGAAGGATATAACAGATCATGAAGGGTGAGTGATTGTCAACTGGTTTTGTTGCACTCTTGCTCTGCTTCTCTGTCTTGCAGCATACACCACAAACTGCAATGAAGCAGAAAAGCAGTGGCCATTCCAATTCGTTGTTTGTAAAGATAATTCTTCCCACTATAACAGTTTTGTCAGTACAGAATAACCATGGGCAAACTATGGACTATGTGCTGCCTGTTTTTTGTTTCTGGTACATCAAAGGTTGATAGAAAGTTGTCCACATCACTGTGAACAGTGTTTTACTTTTTTCAGTGACAGAGCTCTTTGAACACAATCAATGTTTTGTGTGATGTAATTGGTTGTTTTGTTCAAACCAAACAGTCCAAATTTGAGTGAATGTTCAGGCAAATAACACTGTGTTTAGCAGGACTTTGCAAGACTCAGACTCACATACCCACCTACTTGATGGAGTTTATAAATTGAACCACTTGACAAGAAATAGCATGTCTATCTGAATTCTGTCAAGGGTAAAAACCTAAACAGAACGTCAAGTTATGCAGGCGCTGTACAACATTTTCGGCACGAGAAGTTCATCTTGATGTTTACTTGGTTAATTGGTTTGTCAGTGTTCTTTGTTTAAAAAATAAGCAATCCCAATATTTTTATAAAGTGCATAAGATGTTTAGTTTTGTAGAAGCTAAGATAAATACCTGTTGTGATGGTACAGCTGGGAACAAATTATGAAAACAAACAGCAGTGCAGTGAGGAGGGAGTTATGACATTGTCCATAGACAGTTGTGCAATGCAGAGGAAGTTCATGGGCTGCCTACTTTATGACAGTGTAACATCGTCTCAAACGTGCAACCTGGGAGGGCTTTGTGTGCAGCCTGTGATGCTCTTTGGGAATTTCAAATATTTACATTAAGGTTTACTTGGTGACTGGTGTATTCTCCAGTGTTTGAAAGTGCTCGGCCAGCGAGTGAATTAGTTCCTTTCAAGCAAACGTAGAGACGGCTAGTAATGATTTGCCTGTAACTCATACCTTTCGCAGGAAATAAGATGTAAAAGCTCTTTCTACTAAGATTCAGCTACCGTTGTTGTTGCATCAGCGTCATGATGCAGCCCTTGGTTTACTTTATAAGTCCTCATTTGGCCCTTGGAACAATTTGAGATTGAGACCCTGGTGTAGCAGCTCTGTGAGTGTGTTGGACCACCAATCACCATGCTTGGTCACACACTACAAACTTCTAATTCATAGTCAGTGGTTTCACACTACCTCATGTCTGTGAAATGGGCATGCATCGTGCATGTGCTGCAGTCAGGGACCGAGTTTATAGGGGGTCTATGTGTCCCCCCAACTTTAGAAAGGTGGGGACATATATCTTTTGTCCCCCCCAATATGTTGGGATAAAATGTAATGTAGTTGTGC
>JGI24022J15233_10008471_pt1 | contig 11487 bp, 7 predicted proteins | sample Ectturendosymbi2_FD_15233 | JGI IMG/M metagenome (IMG submission 15233)
TCTTTTAGCAGAGAAGTTAAGTTTATATAGGAAACATGTGCTTAGTAAAGTAGTTGTGCTGTGTTTTATTCTTTATTTGTGTTAGATAACACTGAATGTGGTTTTAAGTTTTGTGTAGATTAGTTAGGGATGTCTGTCTTCGATAGGCTTGCCATAGGCCTAATTCTCACTTGAAATCACTACTACAAGTTACAACTGCAGCTTATGTGTGACAACTCACATCACTAGATTTGTAGAACAGCAGTTGTTACAGGATTGGACAGAGAATGCAAGTCCCCAGAATAAATAATGTATCTCTGTCGACCTGGGTTTACTTTGCTTAAACTAGACAGATCATAAATGAACTCTCTCTCTGTCTTTGAGCCATGGTTATGGTAAGCAAAGTTTAATCATATTGATTACAAAAACTGTTAACAAATGGTTATGTTCTGTTGAATGTGTTTGTTAATGTTAAAAATTTGTACAGTTTGTGTAGGTTATTTAGTAATACATTGTTGAATTAGAGTATGGTCCTACTGTGTGCCTGGTTGTAAGACTGGTTATAAGTCTTCCAAGACAACTAAGACAATTGAAAAATCTTCATTGGCACACTGATATATATCGGCCAATATGACAATGTTGCCAATGTATCGTATCGCCAAAATTCCGCCAATATATATCATAAAAGTGTTGCGCTGTTGCTCTGCATGGAGCGTTCGGAAACCCAAGTTGCTACTTCGTCTCTGACCCTGATTGATTAACACAAATGCTCTGTCCTGTTCTTAGCACACAGAGCCTTCACGCATACAGATACAGACCGTTGTGCAGCGGTCCTGACAAAACGCTCTATGACATAACATTCGCTCGTAGGTTTGGTGCGGTAACCAGATGATTGTCTGCGAAAAAACTAGGTTACGTCCTTTTGTGTTGCTTGGCTGTTTTATCAAAGTCTCTCTAGCTAGGCTACACAGTTTTGCATTCAGCTTGTATCAAAAAAGCGCCTACGTCACAGCGAGCAGTGACACAAGTTTGCGCAGAATTCGACGTTGTACAGTTCTTCGTCGCAGTGAGTGAAGTGATGGTTTTAATGCGTCGCACATTTTTTTAAACTTATGTCTACACAAGGACTCAGGAGTAAGCCCACTTATACGCAACACATGTTTGCTGTTTGGCATTTTTTTATTTAGAGTTCTAGACTACTGTAAGTTCTAGAAATTGCTATGGACTGCAGTAGGCACGACGGATGACACCATCCTTTCAGAGTACATTTGAGCTTTAGTCAAACACAGCTGGTTGAAATGGTCATGTGACAAGTACAATACGTAAAGAAACAAGGGTTTAGGTTTAGCCTACAGTTCACACAATGCAAGCAAGAAGCTGCTAACAACTTGCCAGCATTGAAACCATTACATTACTTGTTTATCGGACTGACCCATTTACAGATGTCACAGTCAGGCTGTCCAAACTTGTCATGTGACCAGTTCAGCCAATCATGTTTGACTGGTGGCAAAATAGCTCCAGGAGTGTATATTTTGCCTCACAAGGCAAAACAGGAGTGTATAGTTTATCGCTCTCTGTTGTAAGCCTGAATGTGTGGTTGGCGCTCAATAAGAGTTTTCCATTGCCTGACATGCCTGCTGAATTCCTAAAGGTCAAAGGATCTGACATTCATGACAAGCTGCAATAACCCTTTGACTGTCCACCCGTTTTTAGAGTTTCCTATTCCGGAGTTTCTAGATACCCTGGTTTCACCATTGATATTCATGACCAAAGCGGCCAATAAAAATCACCATGGCCTAAATGACCAAAACTTTCACCATTAGCAGCCTTGGCCAAGAAAATTGTCAGACGTCCCAAGAAAAAGCTTATAATACTTAACATTTGATTGTAAAACTTGGATTTTAGCCTAATTTCCACTGAAAAAAATACAAGTTTTGGATCTTTTCAGCCGTTGATCAGCTTTCTAAGGTTTCTAGTTCCAAACTTAGGGTAAATAACCAAAATTTGGGTAAAAAATATTTTTCTTAGTTATTTTTTTACCCAACCAACCAAGAATCAAATGAATGATGCAACATACCTTCAGTTTTAAACTTCTTGCTAAAAATACTGAACCACTAGCACCTTTTCCAATCTTAGTCACCAATTCATAACTTTCCATCATTCAGAATTCATCTGTAACAGCAAGATCAGACAGAACAAGGCTGTATCATGAAACTGACTTTAAATGAACAAACCTACAAAGGAACTTCAATAATTACTTGATTCTCAAAAATGACAAATGGTTTTAGGTAAGTCATAAGGTAGTGACTATTCAACCGCCTTGCGTGACATGGTTAGAATAAAACATTCAGTTTATCGTTTGAACGGCAATGATGTCATAGCGTAACGGATGCATTTGAGGTCTGCTGTGCCAAAACTTTTCAGTTCGGCTCTCACCTTCGCAACTTTCATTTTGGTAGTAGTAGTTGCACATTTCAATTTATGAAACCATTTCTTTTCTTTTTTCAAAAGTTTCAGTTTAGGGCAGTGATTCTCAAACTTTCATGAGCTGTGGCCTCCTAAGTTTAACTGGCGAGTACTTAATATATTGTGACACTTGGGTTATGCAATATCACGGCTGAGCCACCTAGTGAAGGCCTCTGCTTGTGGTCACCAGAGAACTGCTCCGTGGCTCACAAGGGAGGCCGAGGGCCCCGTTTGAGAAACCCTGGTTTAGGGGTTAGTGTCAAGGTTACAGTTGGGGTTAAGGTTAGGTTTTAGGCTTACCTTTTAAATATACTATGTTTCTACCAAGCCTACTGCATTGTCGTCATGGGTTACTGTCATGTTGAATAAGGTTTTAAATTTAAAGATCCACGGGCAGTTCTGTAGCCACTGCCAAGTCATAATGTCTCTGTGGCTAGATGAAATGTTTTTGCAGGCCAGATGGAATGGCTTTGTAGGCCAGATTTTGCGGGCGGGCCATAATTTGGAGACTCGCGGTCTACATGGAAGAGGGGAAGTTGTCATCTGCATGGTCATAGACCAGTGATTCTCAAACTTTTTCGTTGCAACGCCTTTGGAAAAGGTTGCTGAACTTGTGACGCGCCCACAATAAGAATTTAAAGACATACATAATAAAAGTTATATTTATTGATGAAACAGCAAAGAGAAATATGCATCATTTAATGTTATGTATGAGCTTGCTTATTTTCACAATTCTAAGTTGGATCTTGGAAAAACTTGTGGAACTGCCACCCGCATTTACCTCTCAAGATTAATTCATTATCGATATTGGTTTCAATCACGGCAGTATCGGTTTATTTAGGAACAACGATAAACCGACATCAAATCATGCCACAGAAAACAAACTACATTAGAACAGCGTTTATTTTGTTCCCAGGACATCTGAAATAATCATATGGTTTTCTAGTCACATGCCCTGACGAATAAGGAAGAAAAAAGGACTAGATTAGTGCATTTCAACAATGATGGTCCAGGCTAGGTAATGTTATTTCATTACTAAGTATAGCACGTCATGTATTGCCAAAGCATATCTGGAAAACAACATCTGCCCTTTCATAATACACAATTTTTGATTTGTAATGTTTTGGAAGTAACCAAATGTTTGCTTTGCTGATTTTCAATATTGTTATCATTGCTCTTCTTGAAGTTTACATTTTACTTTAGTAACAAACAGGTGATAATTTGGTATTGAGCGAATTGTTGGATCTATGAAAGACCATATTCCTATTCCTGTATATGTAAATGACTTTTGAGCTACTATTTTTAATCTAGTCCAAGGAATGGCATATTCAATGCTTGATTGTTGTCTTGTATGATAAAATTGAGTATCTTCAACTTTTGTTAAAAGGTCTATAAATTGTTTGGGAACTAATCTAAAATAAATTTTATACATAAATTTACTGATTTCTAGTTTAAAGATTGTCTATATTAAGTATTTGGGTATCTTCGTACAATTTACATACGTTAAAAATTTTGAATGTCATAATTCTTACTAATTTATTGTGAATAATATTCAAGGTGTTGAGTGCAGAAAAAGATGATGATCCCCAGCTGGTGATGGCATATTGAAGATGTGGATATACTAAGCTATAGCACACTGGTTTCAAGGATCTGAATAGAATATAGTGCCTGAGTTTGCAAATTATACCTGACGCTTTAGAGACTTGCTTTTCAACCAGAGTTACATGAGGTTTCCAATTTAATTTATCATCAATTATGACTCCAAGGTACTTGACACATTCAGTTCTTGGAAGCAGACGGTTGTTAATTTGAACACTGAAATTTGTGTCTACATATTTTTTTGTTTTGTGAATAGCATGTACTGGCAATGGCAGAAAATTGTTTTGCATAAATATGACATGCGAAAAAGATTATCGTTGGTAGCACTTTTTTCCAAACCTGGGCATTCATCATGCAGTGAAATCCAAAAATTTGTCAAGTTTCCTGAATTAAACTTTATTTTTAAGAAATCTTCACAGGTAAGGTCAATTTACTCTTTTTCTTGTTAGGGTACAGGACGGTGGGGTCGGTTGGACGAAAAGGTCACAAATCCATTCATAACTTGGCATATTTCTTTGGAAAGTAGACTACTGAGTAAATTTTGAGCTTAGATGGGGTACAATGTAAAAAACAAGTATCTGTCAGCGCGGATATCATTAATGGATGTGTGATGATGTAACAGAGTGGGAAATACCTCATTACACAATACAGGTAAAAATACAACAGATAGAAATATCTGTCGTTGTAATTTTATACAATTTTCCCCAAAACATGTGATGCTAAAATGTTACAATGCTTTCACTTTTCACATTTTCATAATTGTTGAAGCCTAAATTTTGGTCCCACTGGAGCTTATTATCAAGAGTGGAATAACTTTATTGCGAGAGGGATGTTGGCTAAAAGTAAGCGTAGACTAACAAAAACAATATTTTTACTGACGTTGTGGTGTCACTACTCACCACAAAATATCAGTTTTCGCAACTCTGGTTACGTCATTTTATATCCACAACCAAGATCCGCTACTGATGGACATCCGTCTTTTTTCACAAGGTTCCTTACGTGGACGTTGCAAAAACATACTTCGTAAATTTAAAGGCAGGATTATACATTTTCTAGCAAATTATTAGATAGCGGTCCAAACTTTAAATGTTAAGTAGTTTTTCCTTCCGTCGTGCTTATAAATTCGATTGCAGCAGGCAGTGTTAATGGTACAATGTAAACAACGGGTGTCCATCAGCGTAGTGTATTATTAAAAGTGTATTATTAATAGAAATATATTCTGTCATTGTAATTTAAATATAACCTTTCATCAAACATGTAATCCTGAAAAGTTGTTACGTTTTAATTTTCTATATTTTCACAACTGTTCAAACATCTATTTGGATCCCACTGGAGCTTCAAAGCTTGTTATCAAGAATGGAATAATCTTGGCGTAAGAGTGCTAGTTGCCAGAATTAGGCTTAGGCTAACAATAAATATTATTTTTACTGCCGTTGTGTTGTCATTGCTCACCATAAAATATTGTTTTTTCGATTGCAATTATATCATTTTTTATCTGCAACCAAGATCCGCTTGTGACAGATATCCATCCTTTAGTTACAGAGTACCAGTATTAATTCCTCAGCAATGGTACATATAGGTAATTTTAGATTTAGCAATTCTGTGCCCAACGTGGTAGCATGCTAATGAAGCCCTTAGTCAGTGGGAGTTGCGTTAATTGTGAAGTGGTGGACACTTGCCTTTTTAATAATTAATTTAATTTATTAGTTTATGACAAGACACGAAGTCCATAGTATAAGCACACACACTCTGCAGAATGCAGGTCAATAAAAACAAACAAAACAACGTTTCACAAGGCATTGGAGCCGGCGGAATCAGAGTTACTCTTTGCAACTACGTTGAAAATAAAACCATAGGGTTACAGACACATTGTTAACACTAATGTTAGCTAACACGTAACACTTGTTACAACACTACTACGGAGTAGGGTACTAATCCCTAAACTGGTTGAGTCTAGGTAAAATACGAATGCATTGTGACATGGCACACCATCAGTCAAACAGACACTGCCAAGTTCGATCACTCATTCACAAAGTAAAATGGATTGTAGTGTTCTGTTTAAAGAATAGGGATGAATACAAACAATCTGACTGCATCAAAGCACGTAACCATATGTTGTTAGATTTTCTGCATCTTTCGAGAAACAGGCAAGTGTTTTTTTGTTGCAGAGCCTCAAAGGTAGGAATGTTATGTTGAACCTGTTGGCTACTAACACTCACTTTCCAAAGTAGGTTGTGCATAGAGCTCTGCATCCAAAATTATCTACCACACGCAATCTCTGCATGCATGACTTCCTGAAATTACACCATAATTGTGATGCATACATGGGTGTACAAAAGGAACAAAAAAGTACATTTTTAACTACATTTGAACATCAAGAAAAAGAGGCTCGTAGCTTGTTTGCTGCATAATTTGATATCGCAGTTGTCTCTGAAAACTCAAAACTGAATGTCTTTGTCATCTGAGAACTCAGTATCCAATACAATCCCCAGATATTTGTATTGGTCAACAGATTTTATGTTTTGACCACCTAATGTCAAAAATAAAAAGGCTGTGCTTTTTGCACTCTTAACCTGAAAAGGCATACAAACAGTTTTGTTACAGTTAAAAATAATCCCATGCGATTCTGCATAAGCGTGGCACACATTTAGAGCAGAGATGAACGGAGTCACATTTTTCAGACTCCAACTCCGCTCTTGCTCCACTTTTTATATGACTCCAGCTCCTGCTCTGAAAAATTTTGAAACATCAACTCCGACTCCTGTTAACACTCCGAAAACGTCCAAGTGACTCATGTAAAAAGATACTGTCTATTTTTCCTCAAATCATTAAGTAAAATATATGACGTGGCTATTTTGCCTTTGATAGAACACAAACTGTTGAAATGGTCACGTGACTAGCACAATACAGAGAGGCACAACATGTTGAATTGAGGTTTAAAGTTATGGCTTAGCCTATTTTTTACACAACATAGACAAACAGCCACTAAAAGCTTGCCCACATTCAAATTAAACATTGCGGTCAGCTATGTAGGTTATGCATTCCAAACTTGGCATGTGATCACTTTAAACAGATGTGTGCAGCTACTGACAAATAACTTCAGAACTGTTTTTGTCTCAAGAGGCAAAATAGATGCTGCTCATCAAATATAGCCAACACCATGAAGTGGAAACCACTGAAACATTAGTTAAGTACTGTAGTCTAGATCAAGCTTCAATAATTTAACCAGAGATAGATGACAAGTATTTGAAGTGGGTCATTGGGTGTTAATTTTCAATTTTTACAAAAGACTCATTTTAAATCTTCAAGGTCAGGAGCTGATCACCTGTTCACAAATATTGAATCGTACTTTAACCACCACATGCGCTCAGACAAACTCCGAACTAATATGACTGTGCCAAACTGAGCCACTAACATTAATGTGCAAGCAAATTGTACAAAAAATTAACAAGATGAATGTTTACATTACACATAACTTAGGCTACAATCCCTTTCAAATTTATCATAGGCAATAGAGATGCAAAATGATATAGGTTACCTTTAAAGCTGCAACTATCAGGGCAAATATCCAACTTTGTTCAGTATCGGTATGGCTCCAAATTGTAAGCAAACGTTGACCTATGCAGGCGGTGGTTAGACTAGAAATATGCACAAATGCAAATAAACATTATTGTACGACTCCATATTATTTCTAGTTCCAGACCTAACATCAATCATCGTCAAATCCTGCCACTAGGCAGGGTTACAGTGTATAGGTCAATTCGGCACACTGTTACTTGATACTTCTCTATAATCTGTTTTGTTAACCGTTGATTTTTGCCATGTGTTTTATTGCCCACATCATTAGCCCAATATTCCCATATTTTATGGCATGGATTCCTAAATTCCCGAACAGAAGTGACACTTACACACTGTATTTGTACACCTGTAAATACCACAAGATCACTGCACTAAGATCGCTATATATCATCATGTGTACATAGGCATGGGCTTTCACCTGCACATTTTCTTTACCGTAACCATATTCTGCGTTCAGTTGTTGTTTTTTTTGTTTTTCTTTTCATTATGCTTATTTGATCTCCAACTGTTGTTTCTCAACACTTGTCAAAAAGTGATAAACGGGATTGGTTGACTAGATGACCGCTACGGTCTTTCGCCAATCCTAGATGACACAGCGCCCCTCTTTGTTCAAACTTATCAGTTATTGTGCCATTGTATTTTCATTTGCTCTAATGTTCGCAAATGATTGGTTTACTTCATGCAACGGCTTTTATGGTGCTTCTGCTTGTTGGCTGAGTCATATGAAACAATAAACCATCTATCATCTATCTATATTTTGCATAGGACAGGGGTTGTCAAACTTTTAGTGTTATGGAGCCCATGAAGAGATTGACCATAATTTACAGAGCCCCACAATAAATTTCTTTTAATATTTTAATAAGTAAACGAACAGCTTGCGGAGCCCCGAGGTTTTTCTCGCAGAGCCCTGGGGCTCCGTACGGAGCACTTCGAGAACCTATGACATAGGACCATTGTTGCCACTCTGTTGTGAAGAAAAACCCCAAAATTTACCTTGAAAAAAAACCAGAAAATAATAAAAAACCCCAAACATACAAAATATTTTTAAAAAGTCAAAACCAACTTGAAATGTATGCTACCGGTACTTGCATATAAAAATTAAGGTAATATTATTTATTTGCATCATATTTTTAACAAGCTCAAGTTTTTAAACATACTGACATCACAATTTACAAGTAGGCTAGCAGCAAATCATATGTATGAAGTAACATAAAAAAAGCTAGTTAGTTTCTAAAAAAACATTTCACGTTTTCTTTTACTTTTACTAAAATGCACAAATTGAAACAAGTAGTATAGATACATTCAAGGTCTTCCAGTTTTCTTTTCACTCTATCCATTGCATTCATTACAATATTTGACTACTAATTTAACATTCAAAATTTTACATTCATTTCATATCACAATCAGTGTGCCCTATAAAACAATGAAGAGATTCTCAACCACAACATCTTCAAAACCAAAACAAAGCATTCCAAATTCATGCACAAGTACTGAAGTAGCCCTTGACATATCAGCGATAGATTAGTTGGAGTGCTGACCTATGCCTAGTTAGTACTTAATCTGTAAACCATTATATTCCAAACAATTTGGTTAAGCCTAGCCCTACTAACTAGCCTAGTACTAGCCTACTCATATCTGCTCTCTGGCTTAGTGGCTGCTGACTCCGCACATTTGCGCCTGTGATACTACTGTATTCTTGAATGGAAAAATACAGTAATACGACATACATTTACAAAAATTTGACCAGAGTCAAAAAACCCCAGATTTTCAANAAAAACCCCAGAACCCCAGATAAAACAGAAAAAAAAACAGTTCTAGTAAAAATAACCTAGCAGTGGCAACACTGCATAGGACATAACTTTGAAGCCATCAGNAGTGGTGATCAGTGTTGTGCGGACATTGAAATTTGATAATCCGGTCCGGGTCCGAAAATTTTTAGCAATATCCAAATCCGATCCGGAAATATTCCAAAAATCATAATCCGGTCCGGTCCAAAAATCCGGAACCAGCATTATGCCAGATTCTACCACAATAGCATCTTTTTACATTGATTTTGAACTTAGTATTAGCTTAAAGGAATAAATCTATAGACAAAGCAGTCCCATCCCTTTACATTTTGTACCTAATTCAGCTTGTCCCAGAATACTGACATCTTAGATCAATCGTAGCCTACTCCTCATGAAAAGGCACATCCACTGACAATTTGCTGACAGTAGCCTGTATGACAAATACAAGTAAATCGATGAACATTGCAAAGAGCACTTAGTAACAACTTCATCTGTTTAATTAGCCTTCATCAATTTACACTTGTCATCTTGATTTCCTTTCATAGTTTACTATGATGACAGATTTCATATGTTGCCTTATTTCCACATATGGCACGAATTGAAATGAAAGCACTTACAAGTGATTGCAAGCCCTTTCTTTCAATTATGTGCAGTAGTCTGCTGTAATGTCACGTACAACAAAATCATGTGAAGCAGTATACACCTTTTGTTTTTGTTGAAAAGGGATCTTGTGTTTAGGTAGAAAATGAGAACCATGGAATTTTTGCAGTAAGGAACTTGATGATAAGGATTGGGAATTTGGGATGCTGACTTCGATTTAGCTATGCTTCTGTTAATATGCTGATGTAACTTCGTCGTTCCACATTTTGCCAAATCGTGCTGCCTTACTGAATTGCATAATGGAGGTTACACTTCACATGTCCGGTGTATTATGGACATCCACTGTCTTTGGAATGTATATACTGAAACTAAGTGATCCCATGGCCCATAATACATTCGTAGCATGTTCGGTTTTAATAAAAATCGCATTGCAATTTTTAACAAGTATTTGTGTCATTGAATAATCCAGATCATTACGCTAATTAGTGTTGCTTAACCGCGAATGCAACCGACTACAAGATAATGACTATCCTACATGCACGTACCCTTTCTAATGCTTGTTTCATGCTTGACACGAAAATTACTCACTTTACGTTTACGATAAAGGTGCAGTGCGAACCTGCATGTTATGTGAGGAAACAACATACATCACCAATCATCATCTTTTTCTACACTCAATACGCACCTTGAATATTATTCACAATCAATTATTAAGAATTATGACATTTAGCAAATTCAACTCTAACGTATGTAAATTGTACAAAGACACCCAAATACACACCCAAATACTTACTATAGACCGAATCTTCAAACTAGAAATCAGTAAATTAATGTATAAAATTAAATTTAGATTAGTTCCAAAACAATTTACAGAACTTTTTACAAAAATTGAAGATATTCATTCGTATCATACAAGACAACGATCAAGTATTGAATATGTCATTCTTCGGACGAGATTAAAAATAGCTCAAAAGTCATTTACAAATACAGGAATAGGAATATGGTCTTCCATAGATCCAACAATTCGTTCAATACCAATTATCACCTATTTGTTACTAAATTAAAACATACACACCATAAAGAGCGATAATATCATCATTGAAATTCTGAAAAACAAATATAAGATCATTTCCAAAACATTAGGGGAGGTGTGGGACCCATGAAACGGATTTTTTCAAACGGGCGTACCTAAATTATCCAGCGAACGTTGCTGAAATTTTGTTCAGTTGAAGGTTTATGGACCAAAATTGTTCATTTCAAGTTTTATAAAATCAATGAATGTTTTATATGTTTTTTTTTAGTTTGAAAATTTTTCAATTTTGTTCCGTGGGTCCCACCCCGGTGGGACCTTCGGAACACCCCATAGGAACCGATGGAACTATTCCTTATAGCAAATAATAAACAACAATTATCTCGATGATGCTTGCCAAATTTTTTGGGTATGTTCTTTCGTTGTCAAAAATAACTTATCAGCAAA
>JGI24022J15233_10008473_pt1 | contig 11487 bp, 5 predicted proteins | sample Ectturendosymbi2_FD_15233 | JGI IMG/M metagenome (IMG submission 15233)
AACGCATTCAACGAACGGCGTGAATATTGAGTCACGTGTTACATAAAACGCTGTGTGAACATGTGAACGGTTTGTGCCCAGCCGGATGGAAAGGACTGGTTCCAGTCCGTACGTACTTGTCCATATAGTTGGGCCACTGGCCGCAACACCAGCTTACCAAGACAAATGCTTACAACGAAATTACCCACAGTGCACTTCGCAATTAGCAATGTGTCTCACAATTGAATCGTAGCAACAGAAATGTCGTAAGTCATAACAGTCCGCGCCACTGTGGCAAACGTGATGCTTTTCAGTCTTAAAAAATGTTTGTTGGGTGGAGTTACAGCACCCCCACGAATCATTGTATGCCCGCCTCAGGCAAGTTTCCATCAAATCCATGCAGATTATGTCAGTAGCCTTACAATACGAAGCATCTAGTTACAGCATTTTATTGAAATGCAATTTCTGTAATTGCACTCTTTGGATGCTCGGGGTCGTCGCCCCGTTCGCCCCCCCCCTCTACATGCCCCTGACTTGGACAAAGTAATCTTTCAAACTATTTGGAATGGAGTATTGGTCAGTAGGTTAGGCGTTATCTTCAGGTTGTGGCATAGTTGGTTAGTTTGATTTTAAGAGATCGGGTAAATATATTTTATTCAAATACTTTCTCTAATAAATAAATTTACTTTTTGAGATACGTGAAAAAGGTTGCTGTGTTTTTGAAGTCTTATTGCGACACTATTGTATGAAGTTTGGTTTTGATCGATTGGAGCAAGGCTCTGTAGAACCATGGTTTGAGTGCATTAAGCTTTCGTTGTTTCCAGGAAATTTGCTATCAGACCGTGGTAGTTTACGACATACAAAAAGTGTTAAAAACATGTCAAACTTAACATCCTCGTCGGTCACATCCCAGTTGCAGTTAATGCTACATTTTGCTTTAAATCAATTAAAAAACTATAGAAGTTTGGCAAAACCTTTGGCAAAACGTCGGTGACTTTGGCATTCATATTCTCGATTAATACGATTGTTGGAAGATGATCACTAATACCATAACTTAATACACATGAACATAGGCGTGCGGGAAGGCATTTTACTGGGGGAACGGAAAAAATTTGCCCTGAAAATAATAGTTTGCCTAAAAATGAACAATTTGCCCTGATACTAACTTTTTTAGTTTAATCCGAATGGGACCTGAAACCTCTTGTAAATCTGTTCTATACAGTTGAATTCGTTTATAACAGCTTCGTCTGTAACGTCAATTCGCCTATAACGTTGCATTTTGTTCGGTCCCGATGGAATTTTTGCATGCATTTCAATTCGGTTATAACGTCAATTCGGCAATAACGTTCTTTATGCAATCCCCTAAAGGCGCCGTTATAGGCAAATTCTGTAGTTACCTTGCTTGTTAACTCACGAGGGTGTCGTTCCTTGCGTGTTGTGTTCTCTCAGACATGAAACTTTACAGAAATTGCCTTTATCTATCATCTTTAAAAATCTATCTACGAAAAGCATTGGCATACGAGCCCTTAAACATATCTGTTAGGCTACAAGGTCGCTTCTGTCTGACTGATAAATCCAGCGTTTTATCCGAGCCCCGTCATGCCAGGCGGATCCGTAGTAACTACCTTGACTCAGAAACGAGCAGTGTTTCCAGCGTTTACATCGCGCGAGGTTACCTTAGGTCAAGTGTGAAAAATGGCATCCTTTTAATCATCGACCGATATGAACTGAGCCTGTCGCACAAAGCAGCAAAACATCCCGAATACGGTGTGTTCTTGTTTAATATAGTTCACAGTCCTTGCAGCTGCAGACGTGACATCATGCAGTTTTTGTGGCATATGCCTTAGATTTAGAACGAGCTTTTCTCTGTGCAAAAAGCACTTGCCTTGTTCTCTTTTAACATCACTTTGTCCATGCCGTGATGGATCCCAATGAATTGATGCAGCGCCATCTGTGTACACACCTGCACAGTCCTTCCAATCAATGACTGTTAGCAAAGTGGGTGTCAAGGCAATGAATTATTACCCCGGCAGTTGGTCTTGTGGGACGTTTTTTGCGAAAATATGTGGTCATGGACATTGCAATCAACACGGTACTTTGCAAATTTTGCAAATACTAGAAAAAGCGCTATGTTGAACAAATCAGTGAAATCGTTCAACTCTATATAATAGTAAGGACTTGGTTTGGTTCCTTCAACAGCTCACATTCGATGTCATCATTCATTTCAATAGGTTTTATTACATAGGGAATAAGTGAGCTCGTTAGCTCACTTTCCAAGGCACAGGATTTCTGCTGATTCACCGAACGCCTGCTGAGTGGTCAAGTGAACTTTCGGGGAGCTTAGCACAGCACGCTCATAATTACAGCACGTGGTTCGTAAGTGAGATGTAAGTGAGATAGCTGGAGAAAATGTGTTGAAGCGAGTGTTTGTGCAGTCGGCTGAACACCTGCTTGTGGTTGGATGAGGCAAAAGGCAAAAATTCAAATCACGTCTGCTGAAGTGAAATGTTACAACGTATTTGTTGTTCTATCGTTTAAGCCTTTGTGTGTAATGCGGTGTAGTACATTCCGTGGTTGTTTGCATACTGTATTAAACTACTGCTGTAGCACAGTGTGTTTTTACTTTTGTAAACAGTTTACCTAAGCGTTGTCGCAGAAAGTTGTTTCTTGTTCGCTATATGAAACTTAAGAACCCATAGCGTTACAATGCCTAAATGAGATAGGTTGCTCGTCCAGCTTGTCCCCGCTAGCCTGCAAAAGACCGCAACACAGAAAGCACAACCGAGTTGTTCGAAAGTTCCATGCAAACGCCAGACATGAGCGGAGTTACAATTTTTAGACTACGATTCTTTCAGAGGCACCTCATAGACTGGCGTTGTGGTCATTTCATGTTTTGAAATGCTGTCTAAACCACTTTTCACTGCTTTTAAATATCTTGACAAAGTGTTTCGTGAAAGATTAAAATTCTCAACTGCTTTTCTTAGGAACAAACTTTGCCTTCAGCAGTTTTCATGCAGACTGATGTAGTTCACCCGTAAAGAGACCATGATTACCTCTGAGGTTTAAATGTAGGCATTTTAAATGATCTATCACAAGTATATCTGCAAACTTCTACAAAAATAAAAATCACTAATTACTATTTGTATAAGGTAGTATTTTTGGGACGGTGACCCAAGGATCCCGCGACTGCAGGTCCCCAGACAGTTGTTTTGAAACTATTGGCTGGTCGCTTGTAACTGCTCAAGTGATCACAACATCTGCCCTGTGCAGTCTGCAGCAAGAAATATTTTCCCAAAAAATGTGCGACTCTCATTGAAACGTCTGTTACCAATGAACACTGAAACGGCACTGACCTCACTTTTTCGGTAAAAATCAATAAAACTAGGTTGTTACCATTCAAACTAAACTGTGATGGTTGTCTGCAACGGCAGTACGTGTGAACGGCCCAATCAAAATCTCGGTTCCGCAATGAAAACAAAGTAGTCACAGGAAGGCACTGTCTTCCAGGATTAGATTGTCAAAGTGTCTCACTGGTCCCGCATTTCGCCTGTTTTGCGTTTTGCAATCAGAAAAGTCATTTGAAAGTCCTTTGTTCTGTTTTTTGTTGTCTTCACGCTTGTTGCTCCTCGTAATTAAAACACTTAGGCAGAGTATATACTAGTGCTAGATCGAAATCGTGATTTCCTCTGGACATTTTCAAGTCAAGTTTTAGTGGAGCTAGCTTCGTCGTCTGATAGCAAATGATCATCAGTTTGCTGATAACAATATTTCTCCTTGTAAGCAACACGTCATTGTACTGCTTGCTTCTTACCGCTCCAATCTTTGGCGCTTTTCCGTTGGTTAGTTCGTTGTATAGTTTTAATGAAATAAATTAGTTAAAATTTTGATCTGCAACCAGCTGAAAAATTAAAAAATGCATGTTTATGATGCAAACAACTGTTAACAATCCAGATGGTGCACAGGGCCACAATGTCGTTTTTGTATGATTCTCTGGTGCATTTTCTTATGAGTCTGTTATGAATTAGCTTGTTTTGTAAGGTCGTGCAGCAATATAATCGTCTTATACGTATGGATCACATCTAGCGAGGAATATTATGCGATGAAACAGCATATCTTTCAAAATTTATCAAAAACCACTATTTTTACTCGAAAATCCCAGGAAGTTCTAAATGCTGTCGTCATTCCATATGAAAATTTAAAACATTTGCGACCTTGAAAGCTGACAGTTTTTCTTCAATTGTGTTCGAGCTACCTAAGTGTTGAGAGTTGTGAACTACTGTTTTCGTCGATCTATGACCGGTATCCCGTGCAACCAGTGAGCCAGCATTATGTAACGTGTCTTTTCCCCTACGTTTTATTGCGTTGTAGTGCATTCACTACAAATTAACTAACACAGCTTAGGCTAAAAAAATCCCAAATATGTTCGGTCTCAAAAATTGAGCCCAGTCAAAGTAGACATACTAAATGCTTTGCGTAGGTTTCAAGCGATATTAAGCGCCGTAACAGGTTTGTTCGAGTCAAAAACAAATTAGGTTTGATTTGATCAAGTGAGCGTTTGCTTTTATTCGTTTTGCTGGCGTTCGTATTTTGAAAATGAAAAAAAACAAAAAAACTTCGAAGTGCATTACCTAACGGCCCCGGAGTAGCTCTGTGCAAAAGAATACTGAAACCGAACATGCGAATTTCGTCATGGGCATCTGTCTCAAACAATTTTAATATCTGACAAATTTAAAAATTTTTGAAAGCTAATGATTTCCGAAAGGCCTTGTAACTTGAAATGACATCTTGGAGATCAAATTTCAAATTTGGAACCGATTCACAACTCGAAATTATTGCTGAAGGAACTGCGTTATCAATAGACACGTTCGTGGAATAATTACTTTAGGTTCCTAGAAGATTTCAGAAAATTCGCATCATGTGATGTTTCGTGATGGATAATAAAGTATGCAAGGGCGATATTAGCTGTGATACCTACAACGTCTTGACTGAAATGTTAAATCAAAGCCAGCTTTAGTTGTTCCCATACTGTACCACAAGAATCGCTGACGATATAGCATTTTTTATTTTAGATGACGCAGAAGCAGATGTCAGTCAATCGGAGAAGAAGAATCGTCAAGGAAGTTCAGGTATGTGTTTCACCCCTTTTTAATTACAGTGCTGTGATTTATTATAATCTATACTTGGGCAAAAGACGTGTCGTTTATTAAAATCCTGTGATTACTTCACGCTTTGATTTTTGCGAGGTGAATGTGTCCTTTCGTAGGAGTTGTAGCTATTGCAAACATATCTTTTTGGCGACATTTCTCTAGGATATTTATCGGATTTTACTTAATATACTCTTGTTTTTGCAGATTCTTCAAGCGAAGATAAGACTGGCGTGCTGAAAACGACTGTACAGAAACTGGGTCATCGACTGGGTCAACGAAGGACTCGTGTGAAGTCTCTGTACGCTCGTTAACATTTTTGTTCTGATATTTTTACCGCGTTTCTTGTACTTGACTGGATCATGTTGTCTTGCTGCAAGCTTTGCATTGTAGTGAATCTACTTTTTTGCGAGAAGCGCTGATTGTCAACTGTGACGCACATGTTAATTAAGTTATGGAAACTTTTAAATCTGTATAAAGATGCGCGGCGTCACAATTATCGACAGCACTCGCTTCACGCTGTGTCATTCTGTTGTCAAGGGTTCAAAAGTGCACAGCAATCTCTTAAAATACTTTCTTTTTTGCCCTTTTTTCAGGCAAACGAATTAGTGGTTCTTCCACGTGACCTGCTCAAATTTGTGATATATTATAAATCAAGTTTTTCATGAAGTGCTGTAGGTCTTAGGGAAAATCGCTAAACCTCAAGACAGTGGACTCGTGGTGTAGATTAATCTTCCGTTTGAGGCTTTAAACAAAGGTATTAGCGATATCGTCCGATTACGCATGAAACAATTGGTTCTTCGCTATCACAATATCGTCATTGAAGAGATCTCTAACCAACGTATTAAACTGCTTTCACATCAATGTTTGTTCATGGCATTGGTACAGCTATGTCCAACCGACTTTTATGTCACCATCTTAAGCAGGGTCGCACATTAAATGACTTACTTTGATCTTGGCAAAGTAAATTTAGTTTAGGATTCTGACGCGGACGTCCGTAAGTGTAATTTCATCGGCAAGTTTAGTGCCAATGGAACAAGGGTAGAAGTTAAAAAAAGTGAAGTTTTGCACCAAGGTGTCAGTGGGCATATGGAAATCTCCCAACACGCAGTGCAGACTTTAAAGTGGTACTGAGGACCATCGGCAAAAACAATGTCAAATTTAAGATTATCAAAATAAGGACAGGTTATCGGTATGTGGGCTAATTCTACTATGACGAAAACCTAAACTGGGCCGCACAAACCTTCGACCGGGCCGCGGGTTGGACATAGCTGTACTAGAATATAATTACCCCTGATCACGTAACTACAGCTCACAGATCTTAATCAAATCAACCCACACCCAGTAATAATATTTCCTTGGTTTCCCGTAAAAGAACTTATTTGTTGTGCTTTGATTAGATGTTCAACTTCCATCTTTCCTTTCTCGAAGTGAAAGACAATGATGTAGCCTCGAGCCTTATTTTCGTGAGTCTCGGTCTCGAAATTTCCAAGCGTTAGTCTTGAGCCGTTTGTTTGAAGACTTTGTCTGCCCTATGGACACGTCCACTATTACAAATAGTAACATTGTGTTTACTGTACTATGTTCAGAGTAGTCAGCAGTTACGTCATCCACTTACAACATGTTTTGCGTGAGTTGTTTTAGTGCAACTTGAAGAAGTATCAACAGGAGCACAAATTTTCTTTTTGATGTGTGTTGTAGTCAGTGTTATAAACGTTTTCGCATTAAAGGTTGGTAGTCAACGTTCACTACGTTGCACACCTTACCAATGGTGTGCTCGAACTGTCTTGTCAATAAGTCTTCTGCAAATATTAGTTACCTCGTATAATTTTAATGTCTTGTCAAATGGAAGCTGTTTACTTTGGTTTGTTCTTTTTCAGGAACGGGTTATTTTAATCTTGTTTGTCTTTTCGCACATATTTTTCTTTTGCCATGAAATATGTTTCCTTTTTGCACATTTTCCGGAAGAAGTTTATTCTTCTTGTGCCATGAAATAAGTGATCCCATTTTTTGTTTCACACATTTGGTTTCATGTACTGACTTTGCTGTCAGTTAGTTGCATAATTTTCTCGTAAAGATGCACGCTGCAGTGTTTTGATTCCTTATCGCACTCAGAAATTTGCTGTTCCTTCACTGCACTGTTCAAGTACTGTTGAATTGTTTTTTGGAATCACGGACAACATCCTGAATCTATCAATAGATTTCACGCAACATCCTGAAACGTCTATAGTTTTGAAATGACGCTGTGCACGGCTCCGATGCATTCGTTGTGAACGCTGAGCTGTAGCTTTGACAAGGACAACTTCCGCAAAGACTACTTTGGCGTATCGTGCCACAAATTTATTTTTGATTTGAAATTGTGTTTGGGCTGCACCAATTAGAAAAAAAACTGTTTCCCAATTTCAAAATGGCGAAAAAAGTTGATTAAGCAGTTGGCACTTAAGACTTTCAACCATGCGAAACTTGATGTAATGTGCACATGAAGGTTTAATCAAGGACACAGTCAGTTTGTCGATGATATGGTATACATCGCCGTTGTGCTGGTTTGGAAATTTGCTGAAAGATACGCAGAAATTTTGACAGATTTTGTTCAACTACTGTTTGTGATTGCTGAAAGCACTATTAAAAACGTCTATCAGCGTTGCTTGCACTGAATAATTTTTCTCTGATTAGCCGTGCTTGTAAAAAGTAATTTTCACATTCTGCAACATTGCTCTTCAGGTTTTGATTTCGAATCAATCGACAACAAGCTGAATTTGTTTGAATTTAAGTTTGGTTCAACCTTCCGTAAAACCAGGTGCATATCCAGTTTGTTCCCTTGACGGAAAGTAAAGGCAGGCCTGCGAAGCATGGTTGCAGTATACTTTGTTGAAGAAAAGTTGCAGAAATGTTCTTGGTTTGTAACAGCACAGTACAATTTCTTCAAGCTCTCATTGAAGACATTTGCGAGTGTTAGTGGTGATGGTTTAGGCTACTTTTTCAACACATGTAGAAAAGCCCCATTGCTGTTTGTCATGCATGCGTTGGGCGGTGTGGAGTAGAAAATGAATGCGTGTACACTAGCTATAGGTGCATGAAAAAATGCATGTTGATTGGCCATTAGCATGTTTTAATTGCTGTCGGAAAAGTTCAAATCGATGTCGTTAATCGTCGGTTTTGATTTTGCTGAATCAGGAATGTGACGCGTAACGTTGCCTTGCTCATACAGTTAACGCCCACCCAGTGAATGAAATGAAAAATTGCAAAGCTGACAATGATCGAATACCGCAAAATTGCAAATACTGCTATACAGATGTTCAATTCGTGCACATGTTTTCTGGAAAGACCGTAAATTCCACGTCTGTCACATTGATCAATGAAAGACTTCATTAAGTTGGAAATGTATTGGAATTATTTGGGTCTTCCATGTTTATTGTGCGGTCTGGACCCAGGGTTACGACTTGTTTGGATTGAAACTGTTCCTTTTGGAAATTATTCCAGTTGGATCTGGACTACGTACTCAGAAGAAGTGTTGCCGATTGCTTTACCCGAAAATGCTCTTGACTGCGAGCTATTTTCATTGCAGCAGAAACATGCATGACAATTCTGATTATAATAGGATAATGCAATTAGGTGTGCGTGCAGTTGATTTAATTACAAAAAACAATTGGAAGACTTTTGTCTACAGCACTAATAGTGGTGTAAGGCCAAAGGCGGACTGGGATTTTATACNGGCCTGGACATTTCACTATGCCGGCCCTGGCCCGTGCAACAAAAAGCACTACGGCTAATAGAAAGNTAAAAATTGGTGTGCGTATCAAAGAAACCGCTCAACAGCGATAAATGGGTGCCGTTTATTGGATGTTGCANCAGACTCTTCCCATAGCCTACTTTGTTTTCCCAAAAAATTTTTTCATGGTTAACGAAAACAGAACAGTGTGGATTCTCAAACCAAAGTTCGTGTTTTGTCTAACACGTTACGCAAAATGCTGGACCAATAAAGACAGCCTTTACCTTATCAACTAAAGGTTAATTTATTTAATACAAGCACAGTTCAGCAACGCAAGTGTCTACGCAGATAAATGCTGGTAGAAACACTATCGACGATATCTTTACTGTCAAGTCTGGCCAGAATTCCCCTCTCTACGGACATAAGCACTTCAAGATATTCTTGCATCATTGTGCTTCGCAGACGGCTTTTAATTCTCTTCAGAGCAGAGACAGATCGTTCATACTGTACGTTACTTGAGGCAACGGCAGTGTTAGCAGCAACTTATAGGTAAGTCCAATAACCTTGGACTGTTGTACAGAGCCTTAAGCCGATGCAGCTGCAGTGGGCCCCGCGCTATGGTGCTTCGGCAGATTGTTCATTTTTGCCAGATACTACTTGAGTTCAATTTCAGCATAGAAACGGCTTACAAATCATTGTTAGCAAACAATTATCTCATTTGAATGAACGATGAATTTTCTCTACCGAACGGTATCAAACGTGCTCAATTCTCATGCTATAGGGCGTTCAATCTGCGCCCCACCATGTCCCACTCTTATGGATGGAGCTTGGTTGTTACTAGTGCCAGTTTAAGACTGCAGAAGACCTACAGCCATTGCAAAGTATGTTGTCTAGATTCAGCTCGCAATGAGCAAAGTCAAGACGAGTGTCTGGTCGTATTAACTTAGATGGCAGCGCTGCCAACGTAACGTTGTTCAGTTCTGGAAAGATGTGTCAGTTTTGGAAAGTTATTGGTTGTCAGCGGCAGAGTTGTAAGTCGGGTCGGGCCCGGTTGGGATTAAGTTTGTCAAAATGTTTTGGGCCGATAGCGGGCCTGCACATCAGCAACGGGCGGGAGCTTTGTTAGGCTTAACCCCTCAAACAACGCACCAAACCCCCAAATTCAAATATGAAACGCTATAAATCAGTGGAATTTTTATTAAATTTTCAATGTCAAGGCCCCCAACTGAAGACTTTCTGGCGACGGTTCTGCTGCATACAATTTTTTTTCAACAACGGACACTTGTCACCAGTTACTGTTGAATCAAACGAGTTGATTAAATCTTCAATAAAAAATTACTGAATTATTAATAATGTTCACCTTGCTACGCCACCGATCTCCTGTAGTTGCGCAAATTTTGACTCACTCGGTAAATTTAGTTTCCGGACCTAAACTGGGCTTCAAAATAAATGTCGGGTTCGGACTTATGATTCGGGCTCGTGCCGGGTTCACGTTTCAAAACAAGACCCGTTTAAAACTCTGGATCGTGACAAAGGTTTGCAATTTTGTTTCATGGCAGATTTTAATATAGATAAATAATAACTCTACGACATTCAAGCAGATGACAAAAGATTGAACCAGTGGAAACCAAAAATCACATGCAAACCAGCGCAAAATTTTGTGAAGTGTTCGCATTTAAAATTTCATTCTTTCCTTTGTCCACGAAATTCAAAATTTTTCCTTTGTTCCGCGTTATTTGTCGGTCGTGCAAGTACTTTTCTCATTTATCACCATTTTTTCACTGTTTTGCTTATTTGTGAGCGTAAATAGGTAGAAAAACCACTACTTCAACGACCAGGTTCATAAGCGTAAAGGACACTTAAAGCTGCTATGCAGGTCATCCAGCACACTCGTTCCAGTTTATCGTTTCAGTATATTGGGTGGCTATATGCTTCTATTCAGAGCCGGATTAAAGGGTAGGGGGCCCGGGGCAATTTTCACTGGATTTCATGACGTCATCGTTTGTAAAAGTTGTTTTCGCTGATTCGCAACGTTCTCGTCTGCTTTTTCCGGTAGTCGATTATGTGTGTGCCGAATTTACTCGATTGTAAGCCACAAGAAATGATGTTAAAAATTTGTAAGCTGCTCTTGATTGTAAACCGCACTTGAACATAGGTTATCTAAGCGTCTGAGACGACATTCGCATATTCGTGCGTTCCCGTTGATTGGCAACCCCGGTATTAATGATGCTTACACTAGAGATGGCACGGGCCAGCAATTTTGCAGCCCAGCCCGCTCGGAGCTAACAAGAAACCGCCCTGCGCGTTTGTGCTAAACTACATCTTATTTTCTGGCCTGGACCGGCCCGTGACCCGTAATATACTGTAAAGTAGACAGTGTCTATTTTGCTGCCAAGATGACAGCAGCAACAGGCTATGGCAGAAACGAAGTAGACATAAAAGATAAACCCTAACAGTAGCCCCTAGCCTAACGTTAACCCTAATGCTACCCGTAAATCCTAACACTAAATCTAATGCTAAACCTAACAGTAACCCTAACAGAAACCCTCACGCTAACCCTAATGCTAAGCCTTAATTTTTGAAAAAAGTAAAAAAGGGAAGTCGCCAAGGTGAGAGTCCAACTGAAAAACAATGGCATACCAGACGTGAAGCATA
>JGI24022J15233_10008475_pt1 | contig 11485 bp, 5 predicted proteins | sample Ectturendosymbi2_FD_15233 | JGI IMG/M metagenome (IMG submission 15233)
ATTCTGTTTTTTGTGTGTCTGGAGACTTTGAGGTTAGGCTACAGTCATTGGAAATTATTAGCTTGTCGCAATTCGAAACATACACGCAGCAGACTTTAAGACTTTTTTCTGCAGGATGAGCTTTGCAGCCTTTTCGTGGTGGTTTTGAGGTTATACCCAGTGACGGATTTACGCATAGGCCATGGCCTAGGGCCCCGTGCTTTTGGGTCCCCGCACAATTCCTTCCTATGACTACTTATTATCAACTTAAAATTTGCGAAACTGCGCAGAGGCACAACTTCATAATTTGCTTTGAAACGAGCGAAAATGCAAACGTCTGGACTCTTATACAGTAACAACAAGAAAATATTGTTTGCTACGCAATTTAACAATGAGAATACTGCTTTTCATCGGAGTTCTGCAGTTTCTGGCGGCAAGGGCGTACGCAAGAGGGTGGTTGGGGTTAAAGACCCCTTTGAGCTTGACATTTTACGAAAACTTCATGGCCTGGGCAAAGGAGATTGTTTTCGCACACTTTTTGCTTGTTAATTTGTCGGCAAATACCACGGAATGAATTTGCATGCAAATTTCAAGAAACATTGTAAATGGGCCAAAAAGTAATAATTAGGTTTTGGTGAGAATCTGGGATATCGTCTGCATCTAGAAACCACCTCACCACTTTTTGCAGACCTTTCGTCCAATACGCATGTTTAAGATTGTGTTCGGCGATAGTTCACTTTATCGGAAACAATTGCCTTCGTTTTTTCTGCTATGTCTGAGTAGCGCAAGTGCTTACCTCATTGGCTGCATTGCCAATTTCTGTAGCATGGTAGAACTGTTGCAAGAACTCAAAAACAGCAGTTGTCAAGATAGAAGCATTCAGGCATTTGATGATGCCTCAGCAGGGAAAAAGCAAAACTAAAAGTTTGCTGGTGTTCTATACATAACAAAAATTCGAAAGTTTTCTTGCGCATTTTATGCGCAATCTCAATTCTTGTGCAGTTTAGCAAGATTCGATCTTGCAAACCGGGGTTTGCGTCAGACAGTCCAGCAGCACACTTTCTGTGCTCCACTGCTCGTATTCGACAAGACATTGGCGCAACCTCATTTTGCAGTCGTAAATTGCTCTGACGCAGTGATGAATGTGTTTTACTCCCTTGTTTTAACGCGCAGCCTGATATTTTTGCAGTTATGAACTGCTGCTTCGTAGCGTTGAGTGTTTTTTCCTCCGATATCCTAACCTGGAGCGTTGATAGTTTATATCCAGTTCAATGACACATAAATTAAAGGGAGTGCGTGTAGACGAATAGGCATTTTATGTCAACAAACTACGCCAAAACGTTGGTTGGGAAACATGAATATGACGTAAAATTGTGACGTTACAAACAGCGCACACCAAATACAAATGACCACCATATGCCACTGAATGAATCCCCCCATTAAAATTCTCTGTGTGCGCCACTGTCTCGCGGTCTTGCGTTGTTGCGAGCCTTTTGTCAGTGGAAGATTGAACATCAATTAAGAAAGTGCTGTGTGAAAGGCTTGGAACTGAGGAACATGGCTGGGCGCGAGAGAGATGCAGGCCGTCTCCATGAAAATGGTTACAGGCAGCAACGTAGCCAAGCCCAAAATTTTTTGGGGGCATGTACTTCGGATTTAAGCGAGCAACAGTTTTTCTTTCGGGACACTGCCTGCCAAAGCACAAAATGACAGGATATGCTTTCAAAATTTGGGGGGCATTGCCACCTTGCCCACCCATAGATACGCCTATGGTTACAAGAAAAGAATGAAAAAGAAAGAAAAGTACTTACGTGATGTTCAATCTACCACTGACAAAAATCTCGCAACAACGCTAAACCGCCAGACACTGCAGAACTCCAATGAAAACCAATATTGTCAGCATTGGATGCTACGTTTGGATGTTGCCAACTAAATTGCCCGCAAACAGATAAACAGATATTGCTTGTTGAAGCTCTGCTGTTCATGTTAGTTAAATCAGATAGAACAGTTTCTCCTCTCGTGAGTTTTACTTGGATAAACGTGTCTACATTGGGCTTACTTCTTATGGTTAGCTGAGGGTGTTGCGGCAATACTTTGATGTGCAAAACTTGCCTTCATGCTGGTTACCATCAGCCTATAGCATAGAGGATTAAATCACTATATTTTGTATTGCTTGGAAAATGACCACATAAAAACGGCATAAATAAACCCTGTGTCCACTGAATGGATTGTGCTTGTTTGGTGCATAAAATATGTGTTTGCTGTACAAAGGATTTTACGTACAGCTAATCAAATCGACAACTAGACGATATTTTCGAGGGCGGCAACATAGTCACACATGGAGATGTATATATCCGAAAAAGAAACCTACAAAAAATGCTAGATATCACGGAAATTTAATGAAGAGAAGAATCGAACTACACGAAAGAGCTATACATTCCAAGAAAAGATCACATTGCCATTTGTTCTTGAGAAGAAAGCAGCAAAGGCTTTAATTTCTTTTGAAGATCTTAGCAATCGTAGAACCAAAGTTAGCACCACAAAAGATAGATTTTTGAGGAGGAGCTAAACATAAAAGGAGCATACTTTCACGCTTTTCAGACAAACGGTCAATTGGTGCCACTTGCTTGGAGGCCCAAAAACTAAGATGGCATAGGGGCCCGCGCTCCCTTATTCCGTCCCTGGTTATACCAGTTTTTAATTTATTGCCAACAGAAGAAAGAGAGCTTTGTTGGTTAAACCACAGCTGTTTTGGTAAAAATCATATTTCGTAAAAACCAGAATTTTTGATGAAACAAAACCACAGTCTGAGTCTGTCTGAGCCTTTCAGCGACTAAGATGTGGTTTAGCAGCTACAGTGCTACTGTTGCAGGCATGCCAGTGTACTGGTTACTGACCGGACAAAAATATTCAGCCTGCAAGTAAATCAAAAATTTTTGTGGCAGACGTAAGCTAACTGTGCAGCGATGAAACATAAGCTGATCACTTTGTTGATTGCGCTGATTTGCGCGTGTGATGGGTCGAGTGCCCAGAGAAGACGCGTGACACGTGAGTATATGTACGTGCTCCTGTTTTTGTTCAGATTTGATGCCTAGCGTTTGTTTCAGAGGCTGCTTTTGTCTTACTTGGCGCAATGAAAGCATGAATGTATTTCAATAGAAAACTTTCAGAACAACTGTCCCGGGGTTTTAATGACAATGGAGATCTATCAAAAGGTTAAGGCGAGCGCGAAAACAAAACGTTTGCAATTTCAGCTTGTATTTTCACACCAAACAAAGCATTCCTCCATAGCTGATGCAGCATGTTTAAAGTTCGACAAAAAACGTTTGATTTTCTACTTGAGCGAAGAAACATGAAATAAACTGTGTGTTTTCCAGCTGATTCTCGTTGGTTTTCCGTTCGTCGTGGTCACACGCTCTGGTCGACAAGTTTGTTTAAACTTACTCGCGCCACCCCTGACGAATGTGCGGCCAGATGTCTCTCCATGAGAGGTCGCTGTCTCTCCTTCGACTTTAACAAAAGGACACATGCTTGCTTTGGTCGCTCGCAAGGCACCGAAGCCTTTGACGAGCGAGCCAGAGTGCATACTCGACCGAACAGAAACTATGACTTCTATGGCACCACAAGAGGTAAGCGTTTGTTTGAACTGTGTCTTATAAAAGCAAAAACGCACATCTGTCTTCTACTTAACACGCCCAAATCTTTGCTATCCCTTTTTTAATTCATCTGCCTACCGTCAGATAAGTTTTTCAAAAAAATTGGATCGCGTTAGAAGAACTTGCCAAAAAGTTCCTCACATGGTTGAGTTGCTAAAAGATATGTAAGCAACGTTGTTTCAAAAATTGCTGTTTCAGGGCCCTTTGACTCTGTTTTGTCGTCATACATGGTGGTCAAAACTAATACATTTACTCTCATTAGATTCCCGAAGTCTGCATCACAATATATTAGCATGTCTTGCAAAATTTTATTCGTTTTTTTCGCTGTCAAGCAGAATACGCAATATTAGCTCTTCACATCTCAAACTCCTTGCACAAAAATGCTTTAGTAGGAATTTTGTAAACTCGTTCCTTTGGCATGACGTTGCTTGATGGTGCGATGTGCTGCTTGATCTGGATCTGGTTTCCAAATGTGCTGCAGCAGGAAATGTTAAAAGTTTGAAGTGGGGTGGCGTGGCGAAACTTGTAAATGATGCGTTTTCTGTTTTTGTTGCAGACCGGGTGAGGCAAGTTTTATCAGGCGGTGAACCTGGCGGCGTGGAAAATCGAGCGAGAATTGTGATACCCACGATACAGCGTCCTCGTGCAACTGTTCATCCTACAAGGTAGTAGAATAACTCCAAGCATTTTACCTTCTACCAAGATATGTGTCAAAAGTAGAAAAAAAGGTTTTGAGTTCCTGCTGTTTTGCTACACTTTTCCTTAATTTTTACGTATGGAATAAATTGAACTTACTGTATTTGGGTAATTAGTCTTCGCAAAGTTGACACAGTCGAATCAGTCCGCATTTTTTTAATGGGAAATCGATTTCACGCAACTCTCTACGCATCCTCAGTCCTGAAACCTGCAAGTAAAAACTTACAGGTAAAGTGTTGAAGAACTAAAGAACGAGCACAGAAAGCAATAAAACTCTAAAATAAAATGAGTAAATCAGAATACAAGCTGCAGCTAGTGGTAACTGGAAAATACGCCATTTGTACAAATCTGACTGCAAACGCAATCCGGCGGTGACTCAACCATTGTGTGCAGTGGGATGTATTTTGACAAGTCGGTTTAGACGTCGTAACGTTGAAGGTGTGCTTTAGGGCGGGCCTTTGAATGGTAAACGCTGAAAACAGAGGCGCAAAAATTGGTAAATAAAAACTAGAGATGTGATAAGAAAGGGGTTTATACAATTGGGCAAAAAACAACTGGGAAAAGTATGTTGGCTATATGTGAACATCAAAAATTGACAGAAAAAGAGACCAGCAAAAAGGTCTAGATTTTCTGTAAGTTTTCGAGGAATCAGTCGACTTAGCTCTGCTTTCATCTTTTTACGGTGATTCAAACCTGCACGTATCTGTATTCAAGTAACAAGTTCCCACACAGGTGAAAAGTTTGAATCAATCAGCAAATTTTTTAAAAATAGGAAACTGATTTCACGTATTACTACGCATCGTCAGTCCTACTTGAATAAGATTGTTGGACTGAACAAGCGTAGTGTTACGTGAAACAATTCCCTATTAAAAAATTTGCGGATGGATTCAAGCCCTTCACTTCTGTTCCGTCTAGTTAGTTATAAATAAGGGGAAAGGAATTACTTCACACAAGGGAGGATCATGCTTCGAATGTTAAATTGTGCGTTTAGGTTGTTAAGCAATTTATCTTCACAGGCATCCAGAGAGTCACAACTGGGTTGTTCTACAAAAGTAGCAGTGTAAGGGTCGTACACAGGGGGTTAATTTAAAATGCCATGAAACACTGCGTGGTGCCACGATTTGACCGATCGACCACTGACATCACTTGTCTGGTTTGTTGCAATACATCGGTGCGCGCTGTAAATCTCGCTGAAAATGTGTTTGCTGTTTAACCAAGACACTGTTGATTTCAAATCACACACTTCGCCACATAATCACCATAGTTTGCACATTTCAGGTAATGTTGAGCAGGAAAGTTTTATTTTTGCCTGGATCTGTGAAACAGTTGCGGCCAAAGATATGCTGCGTTTTCCACGGCAACCACAAAGTGCGCAGTGCTTGTGATGCTCTGGCGAACCTTCGGTTTGTTTTTGTATTGTTTAAAACAAGGCACTTGTAACTGTTTAGTTTTTGTCCAGCTGTGATGGGCCTTTTTGTAGTTAATCATTCTCTCCGTATCTAATCTTTTTTCTTGAGCAGAGCTGGAAGGCGGGGAAATGATATAGCCAACCTGTGGGTCACCTTTCTTGTCACATTTTGGTGGACACAGTCTTTATTTGTCACCGTTGGTGTCATGTCATTTGTCATGTTCAAAGGAATGTTTTGAACTTACTTGAAATGCGTTTTTTGGGAAGTCGAATTTAACGAGCTAGTAATATAAAACAATACAAATAAATGGAATCATGAAGCTAATATTTTGTTTCAGAAAAATTATGCTTTCCTGGTTGATATTGTACTGTGGCATTTAACAACGTACAAGCAAAGCATGTCGTGAAGTAAAGAAGTTTTGGTTCGGTTTTCCACTGTCTACGTTGCTATTTTGGTCAGTTTATTAGTACAAGGCAATGAAAATTAATCATACGTCTGAGCCAATTGTTTGGCGTTGATGGTGGACGTTACATGATAATCAAAATTGCAAAGATATTTTTAGGCAATGCGAACAGACATTACAATAATTAACTCTCTGACATCAAGATACACGCAAGCAACAGGGAAATTTTTGATTATAAATATATCTAAGCAAACAGCTTAAAAGCGATTTAGGAAGAAACAAGCGAAAAAGTTTGCGTGCGTGCGACACGACACAAATGTTTTCGTCAAACGGAGCCATGATTGTATGGTATAATGGTTTGGAATTACTTGCGTGTAAAACTAAGAAGAAAACGCATGGCTGTTTATTTAAAATATGTTTAGCGTGAAAACACAAAGGGTTGCTGCATAGCCCAGCATGACCGACACGTCGGAGGTTTTACTGAACGTTCACGAAACGTTTCAAATGCCTCATAATTGGGTGAAAAATTTTTTTCAACTTTTTTCTACGTATAGGGAAAAATTTTAAGAAAGGTGTATTTTTTACTTTGATATCGTGATGAGAAAGTGCGTCTTTGAATCAAAATATCAAGTCTTTGCCGACTCTGTCTCCTTTTAAGCGATTCTTTTTCGCTGATTTTTGAATGCTCTTATCGGAAAAGTAGTACAAAGTGTGTCACAGCTTTTTTCAGGTGTCGTAAAGATTCGTAAAAGTGTTTCGTCGTTTTTCCAAACTTCTAAACAGTACCATGTCTTTCAGCTGGTGGCTACTTTCAATCAACACACGTATCTATCTTGCCGTATAACAGTCAGCGACAGTAACATGCAAAATCTTTTCATGCAAACATATTTTGCAAAAGAGATGATTAAAAACGCGTCTTTGTCGTAGCCGTTGCTTGGCTCCTGCAAGGAAAACATGTTTATTATGGTGCTTGAAAATATCATCCAACCCCAATGAGGTAAACGTCAGCAGTTTTCTTGCGTATTTAGCGATTCAATTAAATAAATTCACTTCTTGGAAGTTTTTTTTGCTATTTTCCTTGTTGGTTTGTTTTTTTCTTTTTTTTCTTGGAATACGAACGATATTTGCTGTTTAAGATTTTCACTTTTTGAAATGTTTTTAGACGAATTATTATGTTGCAATTACCTAAAGTAGAGTTTCATTCTAGACAGCAATCGACGCGCACCAAGTTGGTGAGATCAACTACTACCACTCCCTTGACAATCAAACGCCATCCAAGTACTACTATAAGAGAACAACAACATATCATTCTGTCCGGCCAAGGTATTTCTTGCATTTAAATAATTCAAATGTGTCAAGTTACTGTCGAAAATAGATTAAAGTTTGCAACAGTCGTGCCTTTTATGCTGATTCATGCGGTGTTTCCGAATCTGCCTGAAAAACACTCCACCTCTGTTCAAATATAACACTGAAGATAAACAGTATTTTAAAGTGTGCTTCAGGACCCGTATTTAAATCAATGAATGAATCAATGGGCACTCACTATCTCATCTGAAAATGTTTTCGTTTGAAAATCTTGAACACTTTTGAGCCACATCTTCATCTGCAAATGCATGGAGTTGTGGCTTTCAAAGCGGCTGGCGCGACGTTTCAAATCCTGTGCAAAACCGCTCTTCTCAACGATTTGTCCATTTGCGTTACGTAAATCTGCTAAACAATTTGATTATGTCCATAGAATGCCGAAGAGCTATAGGAATTGAGAACGGACAAATTCGTGATTCTGCGTTTTCTGCTACCTCTCAGCAGTCCGGTAGGTATGCACCGGAGAAGGCAAGACTCAATGGCGCCAGCGCGTGGATGACAAAGATTAAAGATGGTGAACAGTACTTACAAGTTAGTCTTTGTTCGTTTTTACAATTGTGGTGTTCATTCATTTTCTGTTTTAATAAAACGTGATTAGGATTTTGAAGGACTGGAAATGAACGTGCATCAAAAGTTAGTAGCATATTGTGCGCTCCTCAACCAACGAAAATAGTACATGCGAATAGTTGCCAGTGCGCAGGACCATAACCAACTTAACGAAATATAACCAACTTCGTGAATTATAAAAGAAAAGGAAAAAACTCCGCAAAATCAGTGACATGCAAAGTTTCAACATTCCTTAGAAATCGAACGAAGACATGATAGCAATAGAATAAGAATATAAATAGAGGCGGGTCTGCGAGCTACAGCGTCCGATAAGTTATCAAATCCGAATTCTTTTTCGTCTTGTGGTAGGAGACAGAACAAGATTTTTTATAACTTGTCTTTCTACTTTTAACAATGGATTTTTTCTATTTCACCAAAGGCTGCTTCACGCCATTTCTACTCTCAAAACTTTAATTTTCTACCTTTTTAATAAAAGAGTTGTTTGACAGGAACCGAAAGCGTCAACGGAGCGCAGTTTGTTTCTCAATCAATTATAAAATAAAACTAACAAGAAATTTTTGATATAACATTTTTTCTGTATCTTTAAGGTTATGATGGGTGTGGCAGGTAACTAACACGTTTTTCAATCGCCATGGTGTTCAGACAATTTATATTCGTGCCAGCACATTGAGGGTTTCAACTTAAATATATCCGAGTTGAACTGCAGAGAAATTCAATTTTACTAAATGCCTTGATGAAAAAAACAACCTTTGTACAGAACAGACCTTTTGAAAGATCGGCAAACAATAAACTATGATTAACAGATTATTAGATTGTCACCTATCGCATAGGCTTCCATACGACGTTTTTCGGCGGACATTATTTGTCTTGTGTTCTTGGAATAAGCGGACGCATTGTTGTGTTTCAATAAATTCTTAGCTTGTAGGTTTGTTGTTTTCAAGTAAAGTCACAGTTCACGGGGCGGGGTCAAACCCATGGGGTAGAGTCACACCCACGGTGTGGCGTCATATCCGCGGGTTGGGGTCACCCAAGAGGTGGGTTCATTGAACACCCATTTTGCAAAGACCAAATTGGAAATTTGGTGAACTGGTGGTCATAACCAGCGGTTGTGTTTTTTGTCAATCAACACTTACGTTCTGTAGATTGATTTGGACCCACACATGAGGATCACTGCAATTGGGACTCAAGGGTTTGTCGGTGGGTTCCCTTTCTACCTTCACAATTACGCGACCAGTTTCAAGATACAATACAAAAAACAAAGGAACGGAGGATTTCGCACATATCGTGAAGTCGTTGGCAAAGACAAGGTAGGTTAGACATTAAAAAAACTCGTTGCAGTTTACTATGTTGGTGTCAGCGTTGATGAACTCAGTGATGAAGCTTCGAATCTTGGTCTAGCTTACGAAGAACGCAGGCATCATAGCGGTCTGACAGGATGTTAGTCTCAATCTCTGGGTTTTCGTTTTGAAATGTGAAATGTTTTATTAACTTGACGCAGAAAAAAAACAAGAAGTTTGCAGAAAAACGAAGCAATTTGATTTAATATAAAACTGGGAATCTGCGATACTCTTATATGTAGTCATTCGCATAAATTTTTGATAAATTAAAAAAATCAGATTGGAATAACCAAAAAATTGGCTACACCACTTAATATAAAGACGATGTCAGAAAATAACCGACAATTTCCAGGTGTTTGCTGGTCTACCGTCTCAGCGAGTCGGGGACACGGGAGATGCCGGGGATACACCTAACCAGACACCAAAAGTGTTTGCATAAGACTTGAATTCATTGAAATTCACAATTTGTTCGTATATTGCATATACAATACTGTACGTAATCGCCAAAGATGTTCAAAAATAAATTAAGCTCACAATCAGTCAAAGACATTTCACCTTTTCATCTGCCATACCCTGTGCCTTGTCGAAATTGAAGCTTCATACGGCTAAGCCAATGTTTCTTAACATTTTTAGATTCGTGAACGCCTTTGGTATTTTCGTGCATATGACATCACAACCATTATGATTAGCGTAAAATGCATTTCCAGAAAAATGCAACAAATTACCACAAAAATGCATTTCATGACATCTTAATTTCAAATAGCAATTGCATTTCACAAACTTTTTCAATGCGACGATTGGCTTTGCAGCCGTATGGCCATCATCTAAATTAGTGCTTGATTGTTTGACCGTGCTAATCTCATATCATCCTCGACTCTCCTTCGATTTCGTGCCTTCGTTTTGGTGCGAACAAGAGGTGAAAAACCACTCTCGCATAGGTATGTAGTGTCAGATGGGAGCAATATCCGAAAAGCCAGCACAGAGAGATGTTGATACGATGCACGTCCAGCACGCCAGAACCGAAGCGACATTTCATGCAAAATATCACGTGCTGATGGATCATTCCAAAGATCACCAATTTGTCCTGTAATTCAGCGGGAATATTAGCTATGAACAGAGGTAGAGAATGGATTTCATACAAATGCAGCTTCTTCCTCCTTGAGATCAGAGAAATATCGTTGGGACTTAATTTCAAGGGATTGAAGGTGCTCTATTGTAGATTTCTTCAATCTGCTACTGATATCGGTCTAAAACAAGATTGAAGAAATCTACAATAGAGCACCTTCAATCCCTTGAAATTAAGTTATCTCTTCAACACTTGACAATATCTCAAAAATAGCGATATTTCTTTGCATTACTTCACAACGCCAGTTTTACAACTTAGAATAAAATGCCTGCAGGCTGTCGCAAAGCTGTATGATGTTTGTGATCTTTCCATGTAGCTTCCGATTTATGTTATTCAATTTTTCAAAAATGTCTGCCAAATATATGCAATATCTAGTTTCTCAATGTATGCCCATGACTAGACAAATTTTTCTTATAAACCAGTGTTTCCCAATCTTTGTTGGCTAGCGCCCTCTTTTCTGACAAACAAATTTCTATTGTCCCCTTAATCTACCATGCCCAGCACACATGTCAACTCAATTTTTTCGTGTGTTTCACTATAAAACTTAATTTAGGAAAACGCTAAGTTTTTGTTTACAAATTACATACATACATGTTTGTTGATCATACTGTTTTTTATGACATTTGGTCGCTCAAATTAGTAAGACAATAGAAATTTAATTATTAACTGGGTCTCCTATCGCCCCCCAACCGCCCACTTCTGCTTTACCGCCCCCCTAGAGTTTCTCACCGCCTTCAAGGGGGCGGTACCGCCCACTTTGAGAACCACTGCCAGCCATTTTTGGTAACGAGTGTATGAAAGTGCATACGTGACATTCTGCACACCGCATGCTGGCCGTAGCGCAATGTACACGCCCAACTCCTTGTGTGAGTAGGTAAGAATTTTGTGTCGTTAGAGGCGGCCAGCGTGACTCGAACCGTGTTGTACACAATTGTAAACATATGGGTGCT
>JGI24022J15233_10008477_pt1 | contig 11484 bp, 3 predicted proteins | sample Ectturendosymbi2_FD_15233 | JGI IMG/M metagenome (IMG submission 15233)
GAGAGTGGGTAGTGTGGCTACATGAGCACTTCCGTTTTGATCCACTTACCTAATACGTGATATTGACTTTTCTACACTCGTGAACATGAAGACAAGACCTTGAAACAATCTTTGACTGAGAAGCTGATCTGAGATGTGCATTATCTGCTTTAAAGCCTGGAATTGAACTTTTGATTTCTAAAAAGCAGCCATATCCGTCCCACTGATGAAAGTTAATTGCCAATAAATTGTTCTTACGTTCAATGTTTGTTGATTTTGTAGTAGGGTGGGGCGCAAAGTTTGTTGGCATCACCAAAGGGGGTCGTGTCTCAAAAAGTTTAAGAACCTCTACAATAGAGTATAGACACTACCAATTGTTTATTTTATTCCCTATTTGCTTTGAAAATAATAAGCTCATGAGTACTGCAGCATAGTTTGTTATGATATCTGTCATAGTCCTAGATAGATATTTGCAAAAAAGTGTTGGGTACTTTTTGTTTTGCTTGTACATATCCACTACTGGATTCTGTGGGAAGTGCTCTCACAAGATTTTAAAAAATAAACTTTTGAATCGTGACATAGAAGTAACGCATCCATGCTGTTGTCATACTTGACAAAAAATTGCAACGTTTTTTTTTTCAATTCAAGCAAGATGTACAGAATGAATTGGTTGAAACAAAAATGAAAAAAAGAAAAATTGCCACTTTTTTGCAGCATGCTGAACCATATTTAATAGCAGTGGTTCTCAACTAGGAAGGAATTCTTCCCCAGGGAGGAATTTCATGTGTCCAAGGTAGGAATTTCCACTTCATAGTTAAGTTACCTGTATGTGCGATCTGAGTCATCGCAATAATGATGTTTAACCCTTTCAGCCGCCTTGCTGAATTTATGTAATATAGGAAGGAATGAAAAGTTCCAAAATGAGCAACGAGAGGAATGCATTAAAAAGGTTGGGAACCACTTTTGTATAGGAAACATAATTCATATCAATTGACAATAGACAAATTTTGAATGAGGTTTCAGGACTACAAATGCTTAGTGCTACATGAAATTGATTTTCTATTAAAAAAAATTTGCTTGTGGATTTAACTCTGTTGCCTATATGAAAACTTGCTACTTGAATGCAGATATGTGCACGTCTGTTTTTTTTGCTGAGACATTGGTCATTTTTTTGCTGATTCATTTTGGTCATTGAAACATTCATTTGTCTCACAGTTGTATTAAAACTTGCTGTAGCGGTGTTGGTCAGTCTATATTTTCAGACATTCTGACTGAAATGGCTTAATTTTTTTCAGTCAATTCGAAAACATTTCAAAATGACCAAAATAAAACCAGGTCACACACGTTTGAAGCATTGCCAAGTGAAGAAAGCAGAACCAAGCCTGTTGAAGTTCATTGTCTCTTAAAACTTTAGGTACCAGCATTTTATCTGATAAAACACACTGGCTACTGAGTAGTATTTTAGAGTTTGCCATGTTTATGCAGTTTCCTAAAATACCTTGTTATTGAAGCTTAAGCAAGTGTTAATATGTAGAATCCACTTTTGTGTAATTTTTGTGTGTAAAGTACAAACTTTCGAGACAGAAAGTTACAGCCAGTATCCAATGAAAGCCAGATTTGAATCTGTACATTGCCTGGTATCAGCTATAGAAAAAATCATTTTGTACAAATTTGTAAACCAGTATTGAAGGTATTAAATAAAAACAGCAATAATCTATTAGTCACCAATCATACATGAAAAAAGCTGTTTATGTTTTTATGTGCATGTTTGTCTCATAGTCATGATGTCAAAATTCACTAACATTGATGCAGAATAGGATTGGAATTAGGAAAGCCCAAGCGAGAGTACGCAAAACTTCACACAGTGGCAGCAAGCAACAANAGAGATCATCCAACAACATCACTCCATTATTGCTTGTTCGTGCCACATATATATGGGTGTTATTCTTTGTGCACATCCTGTTAGTGGTGAATCACACATTCAACGCAATGCCAACTGAGAGGTTGCAACAACATCAGGCACTTGAAGTGGGCTGATGAAAAAGGTAGATGAAGATCTACTACAGTTTTAGCTAAAGGATAAAGAAGTTAAATAAAGGTACAAATGGTTCAACAAAAGCATACAACTTGCTGATCAAGGCATTAAATGTCTTGAAAAAATTGCTGACGTAATGCTTATGGTCACTACATAAGTTTGATAGGTATTATATTGTAGGCTATGAGCTATCATTTAATGCCAAACTGCACATACCAGTTCCAACATTTGCATGTAATTGCTTTTCAGCCTTTAACAGTTTTCTTGCATCATTTGAAGAAACAGATATAACTATACCCCATGAAAAGCAATGTCATGGCTAATGAAAATTTCAAAATATTCTGAGCACATTTTGCAGGATTGATGATCTCACTTTCATGTCGTGGTATGAATGGTTAAAAAACATTCCAAAGGGAATAAAATGCAAGTTATTATCACAAGAGTAAGACCCCAGACCCAGTGTTAGTCAGAACACACACACGAATGTTAAACTCTATAAAAAATTGAGTTGATTTTTTTGGCGATAATTAGTATTCCAGCAAAAAAACATTAATTTGTGCAAGAATGCCAGGGCATTGAAGGAACCACAAGGTTATTTGGTCAATGCCCCTCAGCAATTGAATTAGCTTTGTTACTGTCCGGTTTCAACTAATGGTTTTGTGCATGCATGGGAAACTGCTGCCAGATGATGAACACAGTTGCGCATGGAGCAACCAGTTGGCTCTAATTGGGTCAGGTGCTCAGATCCACAAGGATCTGGGTGTGGCAGACAAAGTATAAACCCAAATAAAATGAAACTCAGCTTGGGTTGTCACTTGTCATAACCCTTTTGCATCTAGCAAGCTCTACAAATGTTTGCACCGTTTTTTAGCATGGGGATGTTGTGCTGTTCCTATTTCATAATTCACCAGAAGTGGTCCATGGGAGATGACATTGCACTGTTCCTGCAAAGCAAAGTAACTCCAGCAGCAACAAGAAAACCAAATCACAAATATAGAAGCTTCTTCTTTTGAGCTAGTTGTTCAAACCACTGCTTGGCTGCACTAGATCTCGGGGCAGATGTTGAGCAGCCATTCGGTTGTCTCATCATCCAGAACCATCAGGCCATGCAATACACAAGCAATAAAACAAAACAAGCAAAACCTAGATGTGGAAAGGAATTTGAGTGTGGACAAAGGGTGAAGATAAGTAAGGAATGAAGAGAGCTATGGTAGAAGAGAATATGAGCAAAGGGGAATTAGTCCATTTAGATTTTAGCATGAAAAATAACTGGGCTACAGTTAAGATGAAGGACTCCATGTTTCAAAACCATATTTTCTGTCATCATATGCAGAGATAAGTATATTAGTGTACTGTTTTGTAAATGTGATCAGGGAGAAATTATGTAGAGAGGGATCAATATTGTTTCAGATCTTGGGCCTTGATGCTTCAAAGATCTTCTTCCGTATTTGGCATAGACTATTTGCCAAAAATATGCACTCCTAGTTGCACTGCACGTTGCATGGCAGTGTACTTGGTTCACAGCATGGGTGAAAACGTGACTGAAGTTATCAGAAAGAGAGATGTCAAACTACATAAAATTTCCAGAACCTTTAAAAAATTACTGTCAAAGCATGCAGAAACAATCAGTTTTTATCCCAGCCATATTTGTTCGTATTAACCAATGTCAACACCGGTCAATACTTGGGCAATTATTCAGATGCATGTAAGGCTTGCAGTTATTGTAAGCAAATCTCCATGAACATCTCTCACTGAACTGCTAAGTACCAGCTGAGGTGTCTGCCCTGCAATGAAACAGCAGTGCTTGCAATTGCTTTGGCAACTAAAATAAAACACAATGCATCAATATGTTATGTTTTAAGTGCTTCTGCTTTAAAATTTGAGTGGCTGCAGGTATAATTTTTACCTAATCAAATCTTGTTATTCTTCTTGCAATAAGTTTGTTACTTTAAACTTTGTTTGGTTGAATGACAATAGGATGGGTTGTTGTGGATCTAAAAAAGAGGCGGATGAAGATGAACCTAAAAAATTCAGTTGGGAAGACAGACCACGAGTAAGTTTTCTTCATTTATGAATGTGATCAAGGTTTTAGGACCAGTGTAGTTTTATTTTTTAAGGAAATTCGAAACCATTACCCAGATCTATTTTTATCCTTAAAAAAATAATGGCTGGTAGTGGGGATAAAAGTGGACCTGGCTAATGGTTTTTAATTTCTTTATTAGAAAATGAAGGATATTTTGGAAATTGCTTTGTTTTGCAAAGTTGTATTGTCAATACATAGAACACACTATTCAAGCTGGCATACACATTTCACCAAGACACTAATGCAATTGTTGGAATGGAGTTTTACATAGCAAGGTGTGTTGCTGTAAAATCATCAAAATTCCAGTTTGAGCAGAAGGTGACAATGTTAGAAAAGGAAAAACCCTTTCAAAGGGAAAAAATTGTTTGCTTCATTAAATGGGCTTGAATCACTACAGGAAAATAGTTCCTTGCTAGGCTGACTCTCATACATTTGAACAGCCTTCTATCTTCCATGTGGCTTAGTTCTACAACTTTCAGGTGAAATAGTCATTTTGAGGGCATGCTTAACAACCCAAGCCTGCAAACAGCTGTAATCTTCTAGTGCCCAGATTAAATACAATATAGGCAATTTGCTCAAGAGTTGTTCTTATTGTTTTGTTTTCCACATCACTTTTGTGCTTGGCTGCTGCCACATACTGTTAAAAAAATGTCTCATTCTTGATCATGATGCACCAAGACACTTCGAAGTACAGTTCTCTATTGGGAGTGATGGTAGACTCTTGAAATTCTCTCATAATCAATCTAATCATCCCTGCGCTTAATGCTTTCACTTCTGGCAGGTAAAACTAGACATGATACAAAACTGTAGACCTCCCACACAGACTCATTTGTTTGTCATGTTACTAGCTTTGTGGAAAAAAATTGTTACAAACCGGTTCTATGTGTGATGTGTTTGGCTGCATGATTAGAATATTTTCATTGTTTTTCAGTTATAGAGCTTCATAGCCTTTTTGAAGGTGCTGCTGGATCTATTTAGCTTCAAGTGTTGAGAAACTTGGCATAAGCATACGTTAATGACTGAACATTATAAGCATGACATTTTAGAACCATTAAAAGCATCATACAGGGATAATGTGTGCTTAAAATATGTTTCATAACTGACTGAAGTGTTTACCTAAAACATTGTGAACTTAAATGATTTTAATGGCTCTGCACTAATGACTATGGCAGAGAAAAGTTGAAATCTGGTCTGGCTATTTTTAGAAGTTTCCATTGAGAGAAATTCACCAACGTCAATTATAATGCAGCCTAAATATTTATACAAGTGGAAACTGCAGAGTATCACCTTGGAACGAACTCTGGCAGTATGCAGTTAAACAAGCAGCGGTACTTTTTTGGTTTCTACTCATTTGCTCATTCAGCGGTTGGATGACTCCATCTTCACACTTTTGTAGATTGCGTTACTTGATAATTCATGAATTGGTACCCTTGGGTTGTGACTCAACTTGTTCAGATAGATTTTGTGTGTTAAAAAAATAAGTAGAAAGTCACAAACAAAAATATTGTGATTGATGCATAATCACAAACAAAAATATTGTGATTGATGTATAATGCTGAAGGAAAGCACTCACGTATTTACTGCGTTTGACAGCTTCTTGAAAGTTCCACTTCCTCATTTTCAGCAGATGCTTGTGCTTGATATATTTTCACTGATTCCCACAGTCTGCAACTTCTTCGTTACAGCTTGATCCAAAACTTTATACCATTGACGGCATTGAGGGACGGACTGTTGTTCGAGAGCCAGGGAGCATTAACGGACAGCCGTTTGTCATACAGAACTGTAAAAACGCACGAATCTTCTTATTAGATGATATAAACACAATCACCGTTGACGACTGTTCTGCCTGCCAGATCGTCATTGGTCCAACCCAGTAAGTTCAGCGAAAGCGAATTTATGCGTATCCGTGCACTTAGGTCCAAATTTATATTTTACCCTTTTTTGCAGAGGCTCAGTCTTTTTGCGTGACTGCAATTCATGCCAGCTCGTGGTATCCTGCCAACAGTTTCGCACTCGCGATTGTTCAAAGTTGGATATATTTCTTCTTTGCTCTACGCAACCGATCATTGAAGCTTCTGTAAGTCAATCACAACTTACTTTTTGCGGCGTTGGCATGCGTCGAAAACAGCAATGAGTTGGTTTGTTTATCGATATCTAATCATTCTCGGTTCGGTTCAGATTTCAAGCAACATCACAACGAGATATATGCGCTTGAAATTATCGGAGTGTTTTTTATTCTTTTTGTGTTAGGTTCATTGAGNAGCAATGTGCATATCNTTTTTGCGCACGACTGGGTTAACAGAGAAAAGCTATTTAGTAGCTGTCATCAAGGCGTGATGAATGTTTTTTATTCTTTTTGTGTTAGGGTCATTGAGCAGCAATGTGCATATCATTTTTGCGCACGACTGGGTTAATAGAGAAAAGCTAGAACCTTGCACGGACTGCTTTATTCCTGTATGTTTTAACTAAAAATAGAATTTTCATCTTCAGTGATATCATCACCCCTTGATGACAGCTGCTAATGACTTTGACTAAGAGGTCAAAAGCTTTGAATTGACTTGAATTCAATTCACGCAGTGCATCTCATTTTTGCAGGAGCTTATGCCGTTTTCAACAAGATATTGCATAGAACATGAAAGCTTTATTCACATGTCAGCCCAATCGTAATGCCACCGTTGAGCACCATGCATATCGCTACAATTAACAAGGCACGGCATTACGCGTTGTAATCAGCATTGAAGCACATATTTCTCAGCGAAAAGTGGTCGACTTCAAACGCCGTTTATATTTCAAATAAATTGGGTCCTATGTGGCTATAATTCAATATGAAAAACAATCTTGATATGCCTTGTGCAAAACTATGATACACAAGCCCAATATTTTGCTTGTGCAAAACAGTCAAACTCAATAATGTCACCCGTTATATTATGTATTGGTTGGAAATGNTGTTTTGCAAAAATTATGCGTTTGTTTACCAGAACCTGCACTTGTACTGAATAAATTGGAAAAGCCTTTTTGTGAAGAAGTTGTAAGTATTGTGGCCAATTTGACGGGCGAAAATATTCATGCCTGGACATGACCCATTTGAAACATACTGAGCGAGATAATAGAAAGATAAAATAAGATCATTTGAGGTGTCGTGTGGGAAACGATGTGCCAAGCGATAAAAAGTATAACCCCTTTGAATATACTGTTGATTTCAAGACGTGATAAGCTTTGCATTGGTGAGAAACGGGATCTGTTTCAGCTGTGGCTAGACAGAAACATTGCCAGTCAGTGGTTCAAGTCAATTTTTNTATTGTTGTGTGAAGCTAAATATTTTGTAAAAGTCATATTTGTGGCTAGATTGCACACAGTGATCTGGATATACTACGTAAATATCAGTAGTTCTAATCTGCCTAGAACAGGGGTTCCCAACCTGGGGTACATGTACCCCCAGGGGTACATTTGCTTATCCGAAGGGGTACATCTAAGGTTATCAGTAGAAGAGCAAAATATATTTGCGTAGAATTTATTTCCAAATATTTACACGTATATCAGTGAATATTATTTTCAAAAATCATTATATGCTTATTGTTAAATATATCAATGAATAATCATGATAAAATGTATTGTCATAGGAATTCTTAGGGGTACCTGTGTATCTGCCGAAATTCTGAAGGGCTACATACTTACCTGTTGAAATGCTGAAGGGGTACATGCTCATCTGTCGGAATGCTGAAGGGGTACATGGTAAAAGAAAGGTTGGGAACCCCTGGTCTAGAAAAGCACTTTTCATAGTTTGTGTATATGTGCATTCCAAGTTTATCTAAAATAGCCAGTTGATGCTTGGGCCCCGACTTGCGAAAGGGTGCTACAGTACTTGCAAAAGACAAGACATGCACCACAATCATGAAAACATAAACAAATGTTACGGAAACGCTGTTACGCAAACTGTTCTGATGAACTCTATCGTAAATTAATTGTCCACAGCACCGGAAAATTTTATCGTTTTCTACCGCCCACGTTTTTGAGTTATCAATGTAAACCTACTATCAAAAATCGCAAATAAATCCTAATCGTTTTCGTTAAGGTATGTCGCTTGAAAGTATGTTGTACTTCGTTGTGGTGGGTGGCCGTGAATTCGAAGGTTCTACTCGGGTTGCCATTGGCTAATTACATGCAGCGAAAAAATGGCAATAAAGCCGATTTATCAGGTCTGAGTACGTGGCAGGCAAACCACTCAGTACAACATCAAAACACAAACGTGATTATGTCCGGCGCAAGTGCTGCTGTTTGCTATAAATTTGATGTCGGAACGACGCTTTTTAAACCGTCGTGGATTCACGGAGTAATAAACTAATGGATTGGGCTATACTACAGTTTTGTGGCTTACTCTTTTTCGATCGTCAATTTTTGTTTTTTGACATAACATGTAGTAATTCATGTGCTGAACAGAGCAAAATGAGGTTTGGTTGCTATCAACTGGAATATGAAGGACTCCTGCAACAGATGGAAAAGTCTGGGTTGAGCGTGTTTAATAACAATTGGTACAATATACACGATTTCACGCCGGTCACCGAAGCCAAGAACTGGACGCTGCTTCCTGAAAATGTATCCCTTTCTGACGTCATAAACTTGGACTTACAACCAAGCGAAGCTTCAGAAGAAGGAAATGGCGGCGCTCTGTTGGCTACAGGTAATGCATGTTGGAAAAATTCTCTTTTTGTGTCTTTAACGTTTTTGTGGGGTATATCGAAATTTCATGAAAAACTAATTGCGCGCGTTGAAGCAGTTAGCGTCATACCTAAGAAGGAAAAACGAGTGATTTGCAATTCAATATTCTCTGTATGTTTTGCAGAAAAAGCCTTTCATGCTTTGATGCATAAGAAGCTGTTAGCGTAGTAAACGTTGGAGAGGGCAGGTGATCTTGGAAGTGGTCGTGTCACTCTGTCAATTAAGTTTCACGTGCTTGTTGCCGTGCGATGTCATTAATGCTGATCATTAGCGACTGTCAAATCGCTGTAACTGCGCTGCTGCCACCGTTTTGACAGCATCGCAACGTTGGAGCACCCGGCAACAATAGCCCTTCTCATGAGCGCATCATGTTGCTCTGATAAAGCGTTGCTTTTAAAGCACTAAATCGAAACTTAACCGTATTGTTTGTTTTGTTTGCTTCTTCATCATCGCTGTTGCTATGTCTACAACAAAGTGCCCACAGATTTCGTTTCAAGCTAAAATGATTTTTTGTTTACTTGCAGATCAGAGCGCGGCAGAATCTTCGTTACTTTTGTCCCAAACCAATTTATCAGTAAGGGCTGGTAGCAGTGTGGTGCCATTGACCAGAGGCTCACGAAAACAGAACTCAAATGAATCCTGTTTTCTTCTAGTATTTCACAGCAAAAACTCGAAGGAGGTATGTTTTTGCTCGTTGTGATGTAATGATAGTGCGTTTGATCGGCATCTGTTCGCTGCAACTGAGTCATTTGTAGACAGTATTTGCTTCATATTGCCGGTTGAGCAGGTATTCCTGCTTCTATTTTTCATGCCCTTATGATGCAGCCCTGCAACACTGTTGCGTGATATCAGAGTTAAAAGTTCTCATGTAACGCGATTGAATCTCTTTTTCTGACAAATATGACGAGTTCATGGCGAAGTTTGCAGAAATTTTGATTTCTTGTCATATGTCTGTGACGTGCATGAGGCAAACAGTGAATCGTCGGTAAATCGTGAATCGATGAGCTCTCGAAGCTTTTATGGAAGAAATAATTGTACTCGATTTTCAGATTTTCATTTTACTGTTGTTGTGTTATTGTTAAATCTGCCGCTGAATTCACCCGTCGTTTGTCTACTGGGGGGCGAGTGTGGTGGTTGCATCACCCTGCTGCGTGAAACACCAAATTAATTACCCTGCTGCGTGAAACACCAAATTATTTACCCTGCTGCGTGAAACACCAAATTATTTACGAGCTGCTCGTTGACGTTGAGAGAGAGAAACGGAGGAAGTTTTTCCACCCTGCTCTTTGCTGCCGACAAGTAGAAAACCTTTTAATTGCCTTCACGTGGGAATGCATCACAATTCTTTTCCGGCCGAGGATTTGTTTCCGGTTCTGGCAACATACGAAGTAATTCCGGCATACACTAAAGTTGATCTCACGTTAGAGTTTTTCTTGCTGTCAGAGCACTTTTGTTACTGAAACGCAATGGTTTATACGTTAGTTTTTTGTAATATAGACAATAGATAACACTTGCACACAGACATCGTAATACTAGGCGCAAAATGCCATCCTTTTACAGTCTTATTCTTTGGAGTTATATTTCTATATACTTAAGACTTCTACTGCTTAAGCTTTCCAAAGTTTCAGTGGATTTGAAACAAAACCGCAGTGGAGCGATAAAACAAGGTTTAAAAAATCTCCAATTTCGTCCGTATTTTTTCTTTGTCTCCGACCGGAAATGAAAATTATAAATAACTCTGGTGTGTCCTCACATACTTACTAATGAGCAAACCTGATTCACATCCACTCATTGCGGCCTTTTCTTCGACCGTGGTTTGTGTTCTTGCGGACAGAACCTTGCAGCGCCGCATTTAAGTTTTTGGCCTAAATTCACAGCATTCGTCGTTGCTTTGCGACCTCGCAACTGTAACGATAATAACCTTCGATTTGCTTTCGGGAGATAATTATATACGGTCAAGAAAAACCAGAACTTGTCATTATTTCAATACCGTCGTTTTGTCCCCCCCCACGTTTGATGCCGAATGCGGGGTGCTGATCAAACAGCTGTTTCGGTGATAAATCTGTCTGGGTGGTTCCTTCAATCTTGCATTTCGTTTTATAACGAGGTCTTTGCGTGGTTGCCATGGTGCTGCGTCTCAGCAAACGTCTGGCACGAGCATGTACAATCTCGTGTAGTAAGCTGTCTCTTGATGGTTTCACGTCACTAGACGTTGAGCGACCTTGAAAGCGTGGCCGGCAGGTAGCTAAGTGCCTTGGCAAGTAGTTCAGTCGTCGAACGTGCGCTTTCACGATCTGCAAACATTTTCTGGCTCGTTAAAAGGAAGACGTCACTTCACGTGCGTTCTTCTGTGACGGGTGTGATGTTGTGATTTCTATGCGACGGATAAGGTACCTCTTTCAGATCGCGCTGCGCATGATACGAGAGCTATCCACGGTTGACCTTGTGCAAACGAAACAAGTGAACCTTTCTCCTGACGAAACCAGGAGGCTCGTGTCCGATGGAAACTCGGCGACGTACACAGCTTTGGCCAGGCAAGGTACGTGTTGTGTGAATTGCGCGATTCTGTTGGGAACGGGCGCCATTTTAGAGTGTTGCTACTTTTTCTATTTCGTATTGACACGAGGAAAGGGCCAGCTAGTTACGTTGATTTTATTTTGTTTTTCAAAAT
>JGI24022J15233_10008476_pt1 | contig 11483 bp, 9 predicted proteins | sample Ectturendosymbi2_FD_15233 | JGI IMG/M metagenome (IMG submission 15233)
TTNACCAGCTTGGGACATCAGAGGGGGAGAAGAGCTTTCTAAGAGAGGGACAATTTTTTAAAACTATGTCCAATAGTTTCAAAATACGTCAACACATTTTTTCTGTGCGGACGAAAATTTTTCTAGGGGAGGCTTCGCTCACCCCTGGTTACGGATCTGTAGACTTCTGTACATCACAAAAAACAAACGTTTTCTTGCATATTTTATGCGCATTCTTAATTCTTGTATAGTTCAGTAAAATTCGATCTCGCAAACCAGGGTGTGCGCCAGCCAGTCCAGCCGCACACCTTAAATTCGCAACTGCTCTTATTCGACAAGACCTTAGAGCAGCCTCATTTTGCAGTGATAAATGGCTCTAACGTAGGGATGAGTGTGTTTAACTCCCCTATATTAATGCGCAGCCTGATATTTTTGCAGTTATGAACTGCTGTATCGTAGCGTTGAGTTTATTTTCCTCCGATAGCCTAACTTGGAGCGCTGATAATTTAATTCAGTGCAATGACACATGAAATAAGGGGAGTGCGTGTGGAAAAATATGCATTATCATGTCAACAAACTTCGCCAAAACGTTGGTTTGGAAACGTGGACATGACGTCAAATTGTGACGTCATAAACAGCGCACACCAAATACAAATGACCACCATATGACCTTGAACCAAACCCCCCCATGAAATTTTCTCCGTACGCCACTGTATTAGAATGATGGCTGTTTCATGTATAGCCTATTCTGATTAGTATTATATGCATACAAACGACACATATTCCGATGAGGGTCCGACAGGCAAGGTGGCCCGGTATCGGTCGTCGTACCTTCGGTAAAATTTCTCTCAGAGACCCTGACCAGAACTCCCCATGCCAAATGGGGATCGCGTATTTGGGTGTCCACCGATGTGTGATTTTGAGCATTACTTTGCCACGAAAACTAATACAGCAAGTGAAACATATTGCCGAAAATTGTAACTGAGTGAAGGAAATTGGCACCCTAGCAATAGCATTGCACAATTCCAAATAGTGGTTAAATTTGGCTCGCTAATCTATTCATGTGACAGTTGTTGATCATAACATCTCTTGTCCGGGGTCTTTACCTCAACGTCGTTTTGTACACAGTGCGCGCCGGTCCAGTTCGGAATAAATCTCGTGAGCCCAATCACTGAAGGGATAAGGGACAGCTCAGTTCGAATGCCAGAATGAAACGTGTGTCGAGTGCAAGAGGTGGGCTTTGATAGAAAAAGAGTATAAGGTTTCTAAATAACTAGAGTGAAATCTTCTGTCGTCCAGAATGCGGCACATCTACTTTCAGTGCCTGACTGAAAATGAATAGTCTGTTTGATCGCGTGCTAATTTGTTCAAATGGTAGTCACAAATTACACACCAAAATCATTATCTGCGCCAGAAGCAGAAGAGCTGGTTTGCGATCGTGATCCAGCTCTTTGTCTGCAAACACACATTCCAAAATATTTGTGAAGCAAGCCTGCAGTGCATTTCCTCATCTTTGCTGAGCCGAGGTTGTAAATTACCGGATTGAGGCATTCGGAGAAACGTAGAAAGAAATATTCAATCATTCCAAACCAGTAATCTGTAATTCTGTTCTGCTGCGTAATTCCATTTGGTTGAACTGACCAAAACTCGTAAGCTGCAAAAAAAACAAGATTCAGCTTCATTAACGTCAAAGTAGCCTACACAGGTTTTAACATCTAGAACTCGTCTATAAAGAAATATATCTCATGGTGGTGTTCATGTGATGGTGTTTCTTGGTAGGAGTGCCCATGAGTAGCATGGCTTACCTGTGAAAGGCACATAGCCAACCAAATAAGATGCCACGATAAGTGCAAGCTGCATCAGCGCCTGCCTTTCCTTCCTGCGAGTCTCTTCTGTCGTTTGCGATGAATTGACTTGTCCCATGCGCGATGTTACGCTAACTGCAATCAATGCTGACATCACGACAACCCCGATGGTTGGGGCGTACAAGAAAATGGAGTAGCAGATTTTCTGATAAGTCGTGTAGTCCGAATACCTGTAAGTACAAATGATCAGTGCAGTTCCAAACTTATGCTATCAAGGCTGTGTTGACATGCAAAGCCCTTCCGGCCATTATATACCATTCGAGGTTGATGGTGCACGCTGGCCATAAGGCATCCGGATCGTTGCTGTGGCGATCTCTCTCTCGTGCCTCAAAGAAAATGAAAAACGGTATGAAACCGCAAAGAAAACAAATTATCCATATTGCTGCCATCCACATCTGAAATGCACCAAACCTAAAATTGTACTCCACTGCTAAAGCATGAAAAAAGTCAAAACCTAAATAAGTTGAATTCGAAAAAAGCAGCATGAGTTGAGCTGGGTTTACTGCCGCAAACATAGTATAGGATAATTCACCTTAATTGCAAGCCGTCAGGACACCAAAAAGAACATGTTAACCAGACTGTCTCATTTGGTACCTTCAGACATGGGCGTCGGAAGAATTTTCTCCGCCGGGGGCAATACGGGCTTTTTCCAGAGGGTGGTCAAAGGAGGTTTTCTAGGGATGTCACTAATGGTGAAAATTCATTTTACCAACTCGAAAATAAGAAAAACAGTTTTTCTAATAAAATGTTAATAAGAAAATATCAAATTTCTAAATCCGCGGGGCCATCATCCCTGTCACACCCTTCCGTCTTTAAGACAGGTGGTTAGAGTTTTATCAAAGTTTGAAATTGATGGTCGCGATGGCTAAACACGACAAGCATAAACACGTTTTCTGTACCTATATATAAAAGTAAGAGCTTATTAAGTTACCAAAACCCTATGCAATCAAAGGTTTATTCAAACCTTCGAGTTTTGAGTGATGCGCCAGACTCGTTGGTTTAGAACAGGGATGATCATAATGCGGCCCACAGCTTTGGTTTCGGACTGTGTTGTTCCTGTGGCCAAAGACTTTCTACCTTAAACCCTAAAAGAAATGTCCAGACTATGGTAACCGTGACAAATGTCGGGAGTAAAGGCTGGCCCGTGGGCATGAGCACATGGTTGAATTTGGGACAACTTTGAACATAGTTTGAACACTCCTGGTTTAGAAGGTGTGACACTCAGGTGCCTGAGTAACGCACAAGGTGGGTATTCAAGTAGTGATGAAACGTTAGTGAGAAAAACATGGAGTGTAAGACTTTGAAACAACCACGTCTGAAACAATCAAAACAGTTGTGCTTAGGCACTGATGAAAAACTTTGCACTGTTACTTGCCTTGGCAGTCTTCAGCCTAAATTTGATGAACGTGAAAGGATACTGAATTGAAATGTACCGGATGATGGCGAAAGAGAGTATGTGGAGCGCAGTTACGTAGTTGGTCATGATGTCAGCTGCCCAATAGAACTGTACAATACAGAGTTGGATCAATTACATCATTTCAGTTTAATTACAATTATAATTACAATTACTTTCACACTTGTAATTGATTACAAGTTGAAGTTACAAATTCTTTTAAGAATATGAAAATACAGTTGAAACCCCCTAAAAGGGCATCGGTTTATAGAGCAAACCGCTTATTTGAGCAGTTTCGGTTGCACAAAAACGATCCTATCTTCTTCCTCATAAATTCGTCACTTATTAGAACAGGCACACCGCTTATTAGGGCAGTTGAACGTGTAGCAGCACCATGACTTGCACGCAGTTAGCGTGTGAGAAATCCATAAAATGCAGAAAGTTGACCAAGCAACCAAAAATGAAGTAAAACAATAAAAAATTGACCAGTTCTTTTGTGCTGAAGAAGGGAAGAGTGAACAGTATCCACCACAACAGCTACTGTGCAATACATTATGACAAAAATATTGCAAAAATACAGTAAGTTTTCTTTTTACAATATTGTGTACAGTGCTCACAACGAGAATGAAATAGAGTACCCTGATATTTATATGTGTATCGGTGAACCCCTAGTGTGAATTACACCCTATTTTTATTGCAAAAAGTTCTCATCGGATAAAAGGCAACCGTTTACTAGAGCAGGTTTTGCTTTTCCCGAGGGTGCTCTGTTAAGCGGTTTCCACTGTAATACATGCAGACATGGTGGAATGATTCCAGAAGGGGTGCCAGAACAGGCTTTTTGTGAGCTTCAGAGAACAGCACTCACTAAGTTTTTCACCGCCTATCAAATTATTTTTTGCCTATTTTGACACCTTGCGACTTCCGCGTATCCACAGAGCTGCAGTCCCTGATTTCCTACAGATGTTACTACACAATGGTAGACTATCAGCGTAAACACTTATTGTTACATTTAAAGCAACACCAGTTGATCGTTTGAACAATGATTGGTCTTCGAAAACGGTTTCTGGAATACAACACAAACAAGATTCCACATTCTACTAGCTCAGTCTAAACGTAGCGAACAGACTTCACTGTCAGTTAGCCGAGTGCGCGACAAAGAAGTAAGAATTAGGCAAGTAGGCCTACACAATTATAGCTATTTACAGTAAATTAAACATGCAGCTCAAACGCACGACTGCCATCCAGCTACAACTTCAATGCTGATTGGCGAACTGTAAATTAGCACATTTACGTTTTAATTCTCCAACAACAAAAAATAAAGAGTATGTACGTAAATGATGAAAGTTCCAAAGCTCAGATTTTCGGTCTTTGAGTTTATAAGAAAACTCGCTTTTTCGAATAGCAGCATTTGGGCTATACACTTTAAGAGCCGAAAACGTCATTAGCCAGGAAGAAGACAGAGTGGCAAATTTATGGCAGATTTTGCACGAGGACAAACTTTGGCAAATTTATGGCAGATTTGCACGAGGAGAAATGCATGATCAAATTAAATGTTATGTTAGTTGAAATTTTGAATTTCTTTTTACAGTTGTTGCACCGTGCCTCAGTTCTGGTTAGAGGTTTAAAAATTTGGACAGTGGTGTCAGAAGGGATTCAGCAGTGTTTGCAAGATATTCGTTTTGATCATCCATTTTTTAAATGTTACAATAAGTTTGTGTTTGTGGATGAATAATGATTGAATAAATGAACACACAAAACATTTATTTTAGAGTGCCTAATATTGATCTCACCAGGGCAACTCCAGTTCAACAGCGTTACTTGAGCTCATCACATATTTTGCATATAGTCCATAAATATAATATTTATAAAAATGCAAGAAATGTGATGTACATGGAAAATATATGCCTTTCTGCAATCTTTCTAGTCCCGAATGACTTATTTTTTCATATCTAGCCTTCTTTCATTTCTAATTTAAGAGTGAAAAATAGCAATAAAAAAGCTTTGCAAAGCAAACGGATCTACAAGTCGCAATTATACTGACAGCTGACTGAATGCAACAGTTCGAGGATTAGGTCATGGAAACTTAATTTGCTCTCCATCTGGCTGGCACTATATTTGCTTTGTGACTTAAGACACGTAACAGTGAATGAGAAGTTCTCATGAGAGTTTGTCCATTGCTGCATAATTCACGTCACAGAGGAAAGATAACGCCAGTTAGAATTGCTCTCAAGTGGGAACTGTCCACAGATTGGGAATTTAATCAAATATTCTGTGGTCTATGGTATCCAAATCCATTTCTTCAAAAAACATTCAATCTGACATGAATTATATTGCAAAACATACTTCTTTGCAATTGGCAACTCAGGCTGTAATGAATGAGCAACGGAACTTTGTAGCAACCGCTATCTTGCTCCATACAAGCGTATTGTGGTTTTCCCATATCGCAAGCATTCTAGCTGACTCATGCATTATTAGTACGTCATGTATGAGCATCGTTCCTTATCTTCACTCTGTATGGGCCTGTCTGTCTGCCGTGTGTGTGATCGTGCTGTATACCTGAAAAGCTCTGTGGAGTAGTAGTAGGTAACATAGAAGGTGTAATAATGATTTTGCTTTTCTGCGTTTTCTCAAATTCTGTGTAGTTGCTGGAAACAAAAGTAATTGTAATTTGGTCAATTTTTATTGCAAATTACAATTACACAAGAATAAAAAGTCTCCATTACAGTTACTTGAAAATATGCAATTAATTACACTCAATTACAATTGTAATTGATCCAACTCTGAATTCTGAGGTATGCTGTCCACTGTTCTCGGCAGACATAAATTTGCATTTTTGCCTTCGAAAGTTCCCACCAATGTACATTTACGCTTTTATGAAAATTTTGTTCTTGGAAATGGTCTTAAAATGTGGTTCTAGACTGAGTTCAAGTAACATTAGGTCTTGGAATGAGAATCCAAACTCAGTAGTATAGAGGCTATTTGAAAGCATGGTACTTTGAGTTGGTGCACTTAGACAGGACTAGGAATGTAATTTGTGTGATGGAAGTGCTTTGATATGCTGCTAAAACATGAAAGGTTGTGTTTGAATCATTTCTGTAAGTAAATTTAGGCATGTTCATAAAGTTGAATTGCTTAATGCCAGTGTCAGCTGCTTTTATTGTCTCAAAAAAGTGAAACCTTTGCAAAAAAGGTGGCTGCTGTAGGCCTAGGTTTGTTTCAGTGGCATGTAGCCTAAAACGTTCCGGAAATTATGGCAGTTGATTAGTGTAAACGCAACAAAATGTTTGCCAGCTTTAACGTTTCAGCCTAAGTTGGAAAACACCGAATTTCCTGCCAAAACCATGTGGTAACAGTGGATATCATAGCAAGGAAACCATCCAATAATGAAAGTATTAAGCAGATTGTTACTGGTAATAAATATGCAGATATATGATCTGACATTAGTCACACAAAAAACATACAATTTAACTGTTAAATTGTTCATTTAATGTAGGGAATCTTTTTTCCCCAGTCATCCTTATTTTTGGTTCTAGATCGATGGTAGCCCTGATTAAAATGCAACATATACATTAAGTCAACAGTTTTACACTAATGTTTGGGTCTAGCATGAAAGGAAATTATTTCCTTAAAAAAATTACTACCAAAATATTAGACCTTTCATGGCACAAGAGTGTTCTACAAACTACTTTTAATGAAATATGTTGCTTTTAGGTGTCAGGCTGACAAGTGAAAAGGCCATCAAAAGAAAATTCAGATGCAGATCTTCAACACCTCTGGATCCAGCTGAGTTTTGCTTTCAAACGTATCATTTGCCCCAATGTCTTTGCAACTCCATAACTCACCAAGCAATTGTGGTAGAAAACTGTTTAAACCCTCAAACGACTTGGCGAATCTTTCAGTTTATAATGAAGAAAAAGTTTTATGTTTTGGGTTTCACGTTTTTTGTGGGTGACGTCATTAAGTGGGGTAAGTTTTTGGCCATTTTGGCTCAGGTCACCCGGGCCTAGGCCCAACCGCTAGATAGAAATATTTCGCTCAAGTTTTCATTGGAAACTAGGCTAAAATCCAAGTCTTTTGAGCATCTGATCGGCTTTCTAGCGACAGGTTTCTGGTTCATAAGTTATGACCAAAAATACACAAAATTGATAATTTGAACAAAAATTGGTAATTTTACAAAACATGCCAATTTTATCCTAACTCTCGAACCAGAAACGCTAACTTTTGAACCCAAAAACTTTGCAAGTCATCCAAAGTCTCAAAAGACTCATTTAGCCTAGTTTCCAATAAAAACTTGAGGAAAATACTACCATCTAGCGCAGGGGTTCCCAACCTGGAGTTAATGTACCCCAGGTGGTACATTTGCCTATCTGAAAGGGTACATTTATGGTTAGAAATGGAATGAAAATATTTAATACATTATTTATTTCCAAACATTTATACATGTATCAGTGAATACCACCTTTATACTTCCAAAAATCTGAAAGTTGTCTTAAAAATTTAGTGGATTTCTCTATTTCCTCAGCCTTTTTGTCACAAGAAATTTTAGAGGTTCATGCTCATCTGTTGAAATGCTGAAGGGGTACATGGTAAAAGAAAGGTTGGGAACCCCTGATCTAGTGGATTGATCCCAGGCCCATATGAAGTGGGCCAAAAAGGCCTAAAACTACTTCACTTATGACATTACTCACAAGAAATCTGAATCTCAAAACCAAAATTTTTTCTTTCATTGCAGGCTCGAAGTCTTGCCAAGTCTTTGAAGGGTTTGATCAGCTCTCTAGCACAATTGGCAAAGGAGTTATGCTGTCCCTAAGACAATTGCTCGAATCAGACTAAAACAGGCTGGCAGTGAATGGAAAACAAAGCAATTATCTAATATGGGATTAATTATCTTGTATGTTTATTTTAGATCATAACTTTTCAACCAGAAACCCCAGCAAGTCGATCAAAGTATCAAAAGCCTTGGATTTTAACCTAGTTTCCAATAAAAACTTGAGTGAAATACTACCACCTAGCGCAGTGTTTTTCAAACGTGGATGGAATTGACCCATTGGGGTCAATTTCAATGGGCAAGGGGGTGAAAAAAACAAAGGGGTCAAAACAACACAAAGGGGCAAAAATGCTTAATGACTAATCAATCATTGAGTTAACTTCAGTAGCCTACTATTATGACTTGTTAGTTTCTTGCAAATTTCAATTTATTATGATAATTGTTGGAGGTTGTTGCTAAAGCAAATTTCTGTTGAATGTTAACTCTGGATTGCCTATGTGCCTGGCTACAGTCAGGATGGATTATTTCAGGGTGGCAGAGCTCTCATAAAAGTGACACAGCTCTGGTTCAGTAGTTCTTTTTGTGAACATGGCTCCAGCTCCGGAGCTCTTGGTTTTCATGAGCCTGTCTCTGGCTCCATAGCTCTCTTTTCTCATGGCTCCATTTCAAACTCCGGCTTCTGTTCGTTTTCACACATTAATATTTTAATTGTGTTGGTGTGCCTCAAGTTAAATGGAAAATGAATTAAATCAAATACAGAAAACTAAGAGAATATACCAAACCTTTTTGAGTAATTTAATCTGGTAGTTTTTTACAAGCAGCGCTCTTACCACGAGGAAATCAGCGAAAAAAAGACAATCATATGGTGCAGATGATTCAGAGAAGAGTTACTAGCAGAAACGCAACTCAAGATAACAGTAATATAAACAATTTCTGGAAAGGCAGTCACTGGTTTTGTCATCAATGCCTGAGGACCTTTTGTTATTTCCTACGACCTGAATCAAGAAAATGACTGTTTGGAAAACTACATTTGTGTCCGAGCATTTAAACACACACCTGTTCCAATTGACCAAGTGTTTTGCACTCCTTGTGCTTTGCCTGTTGCAGACTTGACAATTCCAGCTAACAGCGCTGCCCGGACAAACCATGCAAAGAGTGCAAAACACATAGTCGATTACCTCTCTCATGTGTTCTTTCAAACATGCACACATTTGCATTAACACAAATGCGAAGATGTATTTAAAAGCCCTTTGTTTAAAGAAATATTATGACTTGTAGCAAGAAATTCACCTTTGACTTTTGTAAAATACCTGAAAACTTCTGATTCTTATCTTTTGCACTCATAACAAACAGTGATGAGTCGCAAAGTAAAGCACAATTTAACCTGCAAAGCTTAGCAGAAAATAACACTGGTTTCCCTGCTGAAAGCAGTTTTTTTTTCACAGATGAAAACTTCACGAAAAGTCCACATTTATTTACATTGATTCTTATACCCTCCTGATAATGTGCTGCTATGCAAAACAATGCTAGTTCTCTACCAACTATACATAACTTTCATGTTATGCTATTGCTTGTAAATGCAATGTTTCCCAGTGAACTTTGCCAGTAACCTAGTAAACCTTGCTAGTAATTCTAATGGTTTCTAATAAAAATTCCTACTTTACAATGGTGTGCCATACTTTTCACACTTAGATCTACAATGGTATCACATCTTAATCATACTCAATGCTAACAGCATGACTACACAGCCACAAATATTTTATTATATACCTACTCATTATAGCTCAGTTCTTTTTAGATCGCTGCACTACTATAGACCCGGTTTGATCATTCTATGTAGAAAGTAGGATGTTGTGGTAGACTGGTAGTTAACATTTTTCTTACTTCTGCAATAGTGGTTCTCAACCATTTCACTGAAGGTAACCAAATTCAGACCTGCAGTTTTGTCAGAGGGCTGCACAAAAAATTTTACGACTTGTCAACTGACAAGTTTTGTTTTATTGCAATGACAAAGTCTGTTACACAAAATATTAGAGGTGTTACTGAAAGATACTACCTATCGATGGAATCCTTTCCCAGCAAAGAATCAGACATGAAGCTCTTGCAGAGTATGTATTTCGAAAGATTGCTAAAAGCAATACAAGGGATGCTTGGGAGCTGCATGCGGCTCTTAGAACAGTGTTTGAGAACCACTTTTCAACAAGTAACATCACACCTGCCAGCTATGATGTCACAGCCTTGGCGATTATTAAACCAAAGAAACAATAAAAGCTTGCAGAACCATTGTTGCAGTCTGGTGTCGTAACTAATAACAGTTACATTCAGTGTGCTGTAAAGAGTACACTAAATTCCATTTGGCAAAACCGTTAGTATCTATGGAGGGACATGAAGCCAGAGCTACCTTTCAAATGGCCATAGCTCTAGCTCCGATCCTAAATTTTAAACTGAGCTGAACTCTGGCTCCGACACCTTATTTTTAATTTGAGCTCCGGCTCCGAAAAAATGCCCAGCTCTGGCTTCATAGCCCTGGATTATTTTAACAAGAATTCTGAACGTAATATTAGCATCGTAATACAATTGTTTAGTTAAGATTTTTAGTGGCTTGGTTCAGCTATTTAATATTTTCTTTAAATAAAATCCTTTGAATTTACTACCTTGTGTTTGCTTTATCTGGCTTGGGGGGTGAAAACAATGTGTCAAGAGTGAAAAGGGGACGATGGAATAAAAAACATTTGAGAAACACTGATTTAGCGGATTGGGCCAAGGGCCAGATGATGTGGGTCAAAGAGGCTTAAAACAACTCCACTTACGACATCACTCACAAAAAACCTGAAATCCAACACACAAAAAATTTTTTTTAAATTCTTGAACCAGAAACGCTAAAAAGCTGATCAACGGCTCAGAGGACTTGGATTTTAGCCTAGTTTCCAATAAAAACTTGAGTGAAATACTTTCATCCAGTAGTCGGGCCCGGGACCAGGTAACCTGAGCCAAAATGGCCACCAAAGACCTACCCCACTTATGACATCACCCACAAAAAACCCAAAACGACAAAAATATTTCATTGCAAACTAGAAGACTCGCTGAGTCTTTTGATGGTTTGGATAGCTCTTTAGAATATCGACTAGGGAGTTATGGAGATGCAAAATGGCACGAAATTAGCACTCAAGGCGTGATTTCAAAGTACGATGTACTTGTACACTGGCTCCAAACATGTTAAAGTCTAGGCTAAGCTTTCATTTTGGTTTTTACATCATGTGACAAGGATGAAACGCTAATCCAAGCGTATCATCCTTGTCATGTGACCAATTCTCACAGCAAAATATATCTAACCTAGTGTTGCGATCGGAAAGCCTAAGCAGCAAGCGTGCAAAACTTCACACTTAAAAGCACTAGTGTTTCTGTATGCTTTCGAGGAATCAGTCGACTGCCATCTGCTTTTGTCTTTTTGCGATGATTCAAACTTGCACATATCTCT
>JGI24022J15233_10008479_pt1 | contig 11482 bp, 6 predicted proteins | sample Ectturendosymbi2_FD_15233 | JGI IMG/M metagenome (IMG submission 15233)
TGCGTAACTGGGGGGGGGGTGCAGAGGGGCTTGAAAAAATTTGCCCACCCTGGAAAATGTGTTGGACATAGTTTAAAAAATTTGGGTCTCTCTCAGAAAACTCTTCGCCCTCCCTGGTGTCCCAAGCTGGTTACAGGTCTGCCTGTGGGCCATAGTTTGGAGACTCCTGTGCTATGGCATTGTACATTTTGGGATAATACTTCTCTTGATAGTTGTTTTTTCATGACAGGTGCTGTATTTGCAGTGCAGGTGGAGGGCTTTAAAACTAACCAAGACTCCCAAGCTCAATATACTTGGTATTAAAATCTTATACAAGATTTTTGCTCAGAAGCATTAACTCAGGTTTAGCTCAAAATGAAGCATACAAGTACGAGCTAAAACAAGCCAGCATTTTATTCCATCCAGTTAAAAACTTTTTCAAAGCTATTAACAGACATATACGTATCCATCCCAAAGTGCCTGAATTTACAAAACAGTTTGCTTATGTTGCATGAAGTGCTACAATACACTGTTATAGAGCCTTACTTTTTGATGAAGTGACAAGCTGGCTGAAGATATTTTTGATGGGAAAGGATAATCATAAGTCCACGCAACATCCCATGAATTTGATTTATCATTCCACCGCTCAAAGCCTAGTGCAGTGAAAACATTTCGTACATGCTTCATATGTGGAGAATCAGCACTGAAACATGTTCAAAATCATAAGTGTCAAATCTACTTGTACAGTGCATGCAATCAGTAGTAATGACATGCTAGAAAAGCTCTCAATAAACAAAACTATCAAATCTCGTAAGTCATGCTTTCAGACTAGCTACAAAATTAGTTGGATTAGGTATACATAGTTTTAAAATAAATCTAAATTGTCACATGTTTGACTAGAGAATTATTCAAGGTTAAATACTAATGCACCATGACCGATATCAATTACTTGGCAAGATGTTGTGATCACATACAGTACAGACCACGTCAAATATGAAAGCAATGATACACCTAAAGTTAGGTTATGGGGAACATAAAATTCCACGCTAGTTGAACATTTGACATTTGCAAAACAAAAAATATTGACTTAGTATGGATTTGTTTATTTCAGAACATGGGAATGACACAAAACAAGAACAACAAATTTTGCAGCTTTGTTTTTTATTATGCTTGAAGGCATACTTTACACTGTACTTTAAAAACACATTGTTTGGAAATGCCTTATCTAATGACTTTTAAATGCAAGATACACCCACATTAAATATGAAGGCAACTTACACAAATACAGGTTTGAAAATTATTTTGGGTTAGCTTTGTCTGTTTTTTCGACACACGTCACCACATATTTTTACTTGATTAACTTTACTTACTTGTACATTGCATATCATTTCTCTAATTCAGCGCCGATCGGTTCCCAAACTGTGGTAGGCAAAGACCTTCAATGTGGTACATGAATAGGCCTACTACTTTCTATTTATCTTCACAAAAATATATTTATAGCTTTGTTTTTTACTTATCGGATTCTGTTATTTATTTCTTGAATTTTAGTGTACTTCTCTTGCTGGTTTTTAAAAATGGCCATTACAATTTATCACAGCCATTATCTTCACATCGCATTTGTGTCAATTCTGGTTTTCTGAACTTTTGATCAAATGATATTTGGTAGATTGAGTTTTCCTGGAGAAGGGTGGTACGTGGTGACAGTGTTGGTTCCACGAATGGTACGTGATGAGAAAAAGTTTGGGAACCACTGCTCTAATTCAACTATACTATACACCATGACCAAACAAATACTTTACACAAACAAGCTTTCAAGTGACAAGAACTGCATCTCACATATGGCCAATTCAATTCAGAGAAAGACTAGATTTACCTTTTTGCTGCCAGCCAATATGTTAAAGTACTAGGTAGCACCACATGCCGACCATTATTTGCTTCAATCACAAGACTCTGTCTTTTTACAATATCGATGTTTTGCTTCTGCAACTCTGACAATTCTGTTAACTTGAAATAAATGAAGTATAGCCCTGCAAATATAAAAGTAAACATTAAATACTTAGAAAAATATATGCAATAACCTGCCTGGAATCTGTGGCAAGTACACATCTACCATGCTCAACAAAAATCACCAGCTACATATTGGAGACTTCAAACTCTGAGACCTGTGCCTGGGACTTTGTCAAGACGTTACATTCAATTCAGAAATTTCCCATGAAAAAAATAACTTTTCACCAGCGATGACATTAGGCACCTAAGCTGCCTCAAAATACCAGTGACCTTTTTGCAAAAGTCTCGTGTCACAACAAGATTAACAGCTTCTAAAAAGTATGATATCATTCATATTATCTGATCAACAACTACCACAGGTTCTAAACTCGGATGTAACCAGATTGTAAATATATAGTCACATGTTTATCACATTCAAAGATTAGTAATTGTTCACAAATATTTTAAGTAATCAATTTACCAACAGTTTTCACATGCTATTAAGTCATTTTTACACTTGTAAAGGTAAAGCAAAATGATTGAACTGATCAAAAATTTGCATTAAATTGTGCCTCTTTAACATCTTCGAAGCTGGAATTGTTTAGCCTAAAAATCAGCAGTTTGCATGTGTCTTTGCATGGGAATATCTCTGGCACTGACAATTGCGCTAGAGAGCTGTTAAAACCCTCAGAAGACTCAGCAAGTCTTCGAATCTCGAATGAAAAAAAATTTTTGATTTTGGCTGTTTTGTGAGTGATGTCGTAAGTGGAGTCATTTTAGGTATTTTTGGCCCACTTCATCTGGCCCTAGGCCCGAACCGCTAGATGGTAGTATTTCGCTGAAGTTTTTACTGGAAACTAGGCTAAAATCTGAGTCTTTTGATACTTTGGATGACTTGCTAGGGTTTCGGGTTCAAACGTTATGACCTGAAATAAACAAAACTAGCAATTAATCCCATATTTAAATAATTATTTTGTTATTTTTAGGCCATAACTTTTGAACCAGAAACGCTACAAAGTTAATCAAGGGCTGAAAAGACTCGGATTCTAGCCTAGTTTCCAATGACCCTTGAGTGACATACTTCCATCTAGTGGTTGGGCTCTAGGCCAGGTAACATGAGCCAAAATGGCCAAAGAAATGTGTCACTTATGACATCACTCACAAAATGCCCAAAACCAAAAAAATTGTTCTCATTGCAGACTCGACTTGTCGAGTCTTCTGAAGGTTTGAACAATTCTTTAGCGCAATCCACTGAGGAGCTATGCAGTTGGTGAGACAACCGAAATATGCTTGAATTTAGGCTGATTTCCAAGTATGATATATTCGTACGCTGACAGCGAACGACAAACGTGTTAAGCCCTTTTTCTTAACCCATCAAGTTCTTTAAATATTTCAACTTTACTTTCATTTAACTTTCACTTTTTTGTATACTTTAGGTACTTTTAAGCCTAAATTTGTTTTTATTACAACACAAGGCTCACCTGTACATAGTATAAAGCACATTAGTCCAAGGGACTTGGATCTAAACACAGCAGTAAGTCCCATCATTCGAAAAATATGGCGAACCCATTGACAAAACAGTGTGTCAAACATATTGAATAATAAAGGCCAGCATATTTGCATGCAGGCAATGATCAAAACACAGTGCTAAATTAGATTAAAAAATGAATGATATAAATGCATTCTGCTAAACCAACATGATGCATCATTGTCAAAAAAAACAACCCATAATGCAGTTCAGAAAATATTGCAATAACATAACACCTTTGGAGCCGGGTTGGTTACACTAAAAGGTATAATTTGCCCGTATTTGGCCAGAAAAACATAAAATTGGTTATTTTACCCTAACTCTTGAACCAGAAACACTAGAAAGCTGATCAAAGGCTCAAAAGACTCGGATCCTTGCCTAGTTTCCAATAAAAACTTGAGCGAAATACTTCCATCTAGCAGTTGGGCCCAGGTAACCTGATCCAAAATCAGTGACAACCAAGTTATTTTCTAAAAACAAGCAAGCTAATTTGAAAAACAAGCCTAAAATGGGAAATTTAACGGAAAAACAAGCCCATCGTGCGTTTGGTAGGAAAATAAAAAAAATAAAACCAGTAGGTTAGTCAAACACAAAAAAAGGGAGGCAAATCCGAAAAAAGCCCAAAATGAGCAAATTTACACAAAAACACGTCCAAATTTCGTTTTGCAGTAAATTTAAAGAGCAAAATGGCCATAAAATTTGAAAAAAGCAATGCGCAATACAGAAATCTGCAAAAAACAAGCCCAAAAAACAAGCAAATTTTAATCTAAACAAGCCCAAAAACAAGCAACCCGCAAGTCTTCAAAAAAAACAGCAAACCCATAAAAAACAAGCCCAAATTCGCAGGAAAACCGCAAGGTTGGCAACACTGGCCAAAATTGTCAAAAACCTACCCTACTTATGACATGACCCACAAAAAACACGAAACCAAAAAAATTTTTTTCATTGCAAACTAGAGGACTCGCCGAGTCTTTTTAGAGTTTCAATAACTCTCTAGCGCAATCACCTGGTGAGTTATGCAAAGTGGCGCGATATTAGTGCTCAATGTGTCATTTTAATCAAAGTATGATACACTCGTACACCAGCTCCAAACGTGTCAAAGAACTTCGATTCAGATGAACACTGCTTTATAGCTTAACATTATAAGAACATAAATATGTCTAAGTGACTTGGGGTCTTGCACTAGTAGAAGACACTATGTGATGTTGAGCTTAGCTTAACAATAGTCATTGCCAAACATAAAACACCAGACACAAGACTGCCAAAATTATGCTACTGAGAAAAAGTAACAATCATATAACAAACATTAACACCGTACCAACTATCCCTAAGCTAACCACAAATTAATGGTACGAGAACAAGCTAGATTGAAAAAAGGATATCTATTCAGTCAATCTTCAGGTTTCACTGTAACACTGAAACAGTGTCAACTGCTGTTGTCTCATCAGCAAAGCATAAGGTTCAGTTCACACTGCCTGTCATTGCAATGCTGTCAATATCACAATCAATTGTAAGAATGTATGTTTATGATTAGTAAGCTACAACATGTTATGATCACTGATGGAATACCATAACACAGCAGGCCATAACTAGGCTAGGAATATTGCAAGGAAGAATTGTGTGAAAGGAGCAATGTGAGCATCCTTTTGGCTGTCAACAGTACCAACCAAAACATTTCAGTATGCCCTAACCTAAACAAACAAATCGTTTCAGGATGCCATCTGCACGAGATATGTGATATAGATGGCACCCTTACATGCTATGCATATAGAAAAAAAAACAGTGGGTCATAACCTCATAAAATGGGTAGGTACACATCAGTTCAGTTAGGCACAACTCAGTGAGAGACTCAGAAGACTAGCTTTTAAGAAAAATCTGCTAACATGTTCAGGTTGAACCACCATTTTTCATCTTAGACCACAAGCTTTGCGATATTTCTGAAATGCATGCAGTGCAGGAATGCAAGTTGCAATGTTTCTGCTCAAGGACTATGGAACAGCTAAAACAATTGATATAAGGATTACACATCTTAGCCCACAGTCCTATTCCAACTTGTCTGGCAAACAGATTTACCAACATCATAAAAAAGACAACATCACTATAACCATGGAGTTAACTAACATTGAAAAATCATCATTCAATCATCTTGTATTCACACTGGTCGGATGACACAAGAATATGCTGAGGTTAACAAAATACTAGCAGAAAAGATGGCCAAAAAGCATGAAGTCACATATGCCTTTGTCATGAATTTTAGTCTAGTAGGACAAAGCTCACATATGTACTGTTAAGGAGCACTTTCTGCAATAATAAGCTTTCAAAGCAATTAGAATGGTACAAAATCTCCAAGATCTCACAGACACTGACTTCAGTCTCATTCCTAGGCCTATCATTAAATGCTGAACTGTTGCCAACTCTGCTATTGCTAACATCATATTTTAATTATATTAGTTGAAGATCAGTAGATGTACTGTAGCCAATGACACTATGAGTACCTCATTTTAAATTTTGGACCTAAAAATTCACAAGTGATGAGCAGTCACATATGCCACTGGCAACTACAGCATGAATCACTCATTAATAACTACATAATCTTTGTTTTCATGTACCCTCCACCTTACAGTTGGATTATTTTTTGTCTGTTAATTTGTTGTAACCTGTTGCATTAGCTTTAGCCTTTGATTGGCTGGTATGATGATAACATTTGTCTTTTCAGCTTTTTCCAGGTCTACTGTATCCCCTGTTATCCATGTGGCCAACCGTGGTACTTCATCATGGTTGATGGCTAAACTGTGGTAGGCCTATTTCTTCATGTTCTGTAGCTTTTTTTCTAAAGTAAACCATAATATAAAGATGATTTTATGCATGAAAAATATTTTTGATGTAGAGGTGAAAGGCAAATCATTAGTTACACATATCGTTGACACATACATACAGAACCATCGTGTCACAGGACTTCTGTACCATTCAAAAGCTGACCAACATTACATTCCAAATATTTTGAATAAATATGAAAGTAGCAAAAAGAGGCAAGGGCACACAAATATTAAATCATATACACAACATTCATCTTCAGAAAACAGATGGTGGTGGGCAAACAATGCATGAAGAGTTAAGGGATATACAGATGAAAAAGTAAGTCATGCACGTAGGTGACAGAAGTGCAGCAGCCATGACAATACAAGTCAGAGACATGAACCAAAAGCAAAAAGCAATTTTTATCAACACAGGTAGATCATGAGAAAGCAACGCAGTTACCAATAACCATTTATGGAGTACCACAGTCACAAGTATGTCCCATAGGGCACAAAGTATACCCAAATAAGATTGAAGAGACAAGAGTGGAAACAGATTACAAAACATTTAACAGTAAAAAGTAGTCCAATATATAATTGTTGGGTACATTAAAAACAGAATATGATTAGTTATGAGAGAAGTTGTAAAGTACATGGGTCTAGGAACAATAACAATTCATTCATATTGCCATGACATATCCCACCAATTACACAAGTTATGAGTCTTGACACCGACTTAATTCTACTACTCCACAATTTAGCTTTAACAGATTATTGGCCTTGGAATTAGACTTAAGTCAATGTTCATGAGATTTTAGAGGTGAACACCTTCGTTTGCATCAAAAGCCTCGTAATGCATAGTGCAAATCTGAGCTTTGTTTAATGTAGGTCATGACAGATGCATAAGTTTCCCTGCGTTTTCTAGCTGTTTTTTCAGGCAGTCCTTTGTTCACCTTGACACATTCTGGTGCAATCCCACGACTTGTTATGAAAACAAGGGGCTTGAATGAGGATTTCTTAATGTCAATTACTCTTTGGTTGCATTTATGTTTGCTGATGATATTTGTGTGTTTTGTTTAAGTGTATGTGGGTTGCAAAGTATACTACATTTGCAACCAACACACACTTGGACAAAACACACAAATCATCAACAGACATCACATGATTTAATAAGACTTCACCAATATAACACCTTGCTTTAATATTGCTTAGTTCAGGGGTTCCCAACCTGGGGTACATGTATCCCCAGGGGTACATTTGCCTATCCAAAGGGGTACATTTAAAGCTAACAGAAGATGAGAAATATATATTCACATATTATTTATTTCCAAAGATCTATACATATATCACTGAATATTATTTCCAAAAATCATTATATGCTTATTGTTAAATAGGTCTATGAATGAACATGATAATATATTTTGTCATAGGAAATCTTAGGGGTACATTTTCACCTGTCAACATGCTGAAGGGGTACATGGTCTGAGAAAGGTTGGGAACCCCTGGCTTAGTTCATTGGATAAATCATCTAAAAAACATCAAACAGGTATGGACTCAGTACCTGTACTCCCCAATGTCCAACCCATTAGACACACGAAGTGGTTCGGACAAATGCTTGCCCCATTTTATTTGCATTATTTGTTCGTTGTACCAATGTTTCAGGAGGCACACAAACCACATTGAATTTAAGGGAACATTGCCCTTGAGAGTTTATACTAGGTGAGAAATTTTTGAAGTTGCAAGTCTGGTGGGATAATTATGAACTGTCTGAATAGATTTGAAATACTGGTTAAAATGTGATGGAAATAGGTTGTAAGCAAATGTCTTTGCTTCAAGTCAAGGAGGTTGAAGTACTTTATTGAAAACAAAATGAGGTTAGTCACTTGATGCAGTTCAATTAGCTCAAGATTTTCAGTGATGCTGTCTAGCACTTTGTTTTTTGCCTGTAAGTGTAGTGGGGCCAATTCATGATGCAGGGGAGACCCAAGTAATTGGGTTTTAGGTCAGGCATAAAGAGGGATAGGAATTGGTCTTGGAAAAGCTTGGTTGTTTAGGGCCTGTTGTTGTTTTTGTGGTTGATGAAGAGTTACTCCAATTTAGAATTGTTTTATTTCAGGCCAATCGAAGATAGGCCATGTCTAATTGTGATGCCGTTGCTGAGCACGGTCTGTGGGTCTTCACCAATACATCCATCGTTAAGATACCAAACACTGAGGTCAGCTTTGACCTTGGATGTTACTTCATGGATGGCAAGGGAAAAGAGGGCTGGGCTGAGGGGATTGCTATAAAAGTCGTGACAAACCTTTGACATCAAAATGTAACCAACAATTCAAAATGCTTCTGCTCTAACCTATCAGTCACACAACTGATGAGTACAGTACAGGCAGCAACCAAACAGTAACCATAAGCAAGGCTCACTGACAAACATTTGTACAAAACTGACAAATAACGGAAGGACGCCAGATGGATTGACTTTGGACCCCTGGTAAAGAGGCCTAAGCCTAGTATGGGATGCAACAGTTGTGGACACTTTTGCTTATCCTCATGGCCACTACAAAGACACTGCCAGACTGGCTGGTTTTGCAGCTACAAAGGCTGATGATGCAAAATGCCAAAAATACGGCTTGACCTCCAAAGTAATTACCACTTTCAACCAGTGGCAATTGACACCACTGGTGTGTACGGCAAGTTCACTGCCCCTTTTTTGAGTGGCCTTGCAATGAAACTTGTTGATGTGTCTGGTGACCCCAGGGTGCGCCAGTGGCTCCACCAGCACTTGTCCCTGGCTCAGGCTGTGGTCAGAGGAAATACTCCAGCATATTGGCCTGTGTGTGCAAGTTTGCTCTGATATTAATTAACTGTTCTTTTTCTGGTTGCTTTTAATGGGTGCCCTGTAAAAGGTGGAGCTCTATATGTAGTAGAGCTTGTTTGCGGAGGTTTGATGACGTAATCGGAGCCGGAGTTGATAAAACCGATATTTTGCGTTGAGGAATGAGAACTAAACGGTAGTAAAAATAATTGTACTGCAACAGGTGATATTACACGATGGTAAAAAAAGTCTATTTTGAAGTTTGATAATTTTTGGTAATCTGAGTTTCACAACAGTTCAGGGACAAAAACATAGGTTTCAACAGTTGTGAATGTATAAAATTTTTAAACATCGCAAACTTCCATGCATTCCATGTTTGGGGGAAACGCATTTTAAGTTGTAATGATACAACATTTTTCTTCACTTTTTTTCTTTTTTTGCTTTTGCAATGCAAGTTTTTTTACTCCGGTTACGTCATCAAACCTCTGTAACCAAGCTCTGCTATCTACGGAGCTCCACCTTTTACAGGGCACCTTTTGATGTACTGACCAGCATTGGTGCATGCCACTTTTTCCGGTTGCCTGTAAAAAGCGGAGCTTGGTTGCGGAGCTTTGATGACGTAACCTGAGTTATTAAAACTAATATTTTTCGTTGAGCAATGAGAACTAAACGGTAGCAAAAATAATTTTACTGCAAAAAGTGATGTTACACTATGGTGAAAAAAGGCTATTTTGAAGTTTTATAATTTTTGGTTAGGCTATCTGAGTTTCACAACAGAAAAAATAGGTTTTAACAGTTGTGAATGTATCAAATTTTTAAACATTGCAGACTTCCATGTATTCCATGTTTGGGGGAACTCATATTAACTTGTAATGATACAACATTTTTCTTTCACTTTTTTCTTTTTTTTGATTTTGCAACGCAACTTTTTTCCACTCCGGTTATGTCATCAAAGCTCCGCTTTTTACAGGCAACCCTTTCTCCTGAATCAATGTTATTATAGCTATTGCCTTCTGAATCCTCATTCTTTCTGTAAGTTTCATTGTTCCCTCAGTTGTGCAGTGTTACCCTGCGCATTGGTTCACCATCTCTTATCAATCACATAGCCTATGATTGAGACTACAGCGTGGTGCTACGTTCCACATGACATTGTTTGAAACCGCTCTGAGTCTGAGGTACAGTAGTAACTACAGTCTACTACAGTAAATTTATGATTAATCAGAATGAGAAACGAAAGAGAAAATATGTACACAAACAACTACAAGCCATGAAAATGGAGTCACTAAGAAATGTTGTAGCATATAGCAAAAATAAAAAAAATAAAAATACGCAATAGACATCAACATAACACAGATGATGGTGGGCAAGCAATGAGTGAAGAGATGAGGCATGTACAGATGAGCAGGTGAGGCAAGCATATATAGGTGAAGGAAGCAAAGCAAGCACAGCAATAATGGTTATGAGGCAGAGGGCAAGGCATTTATTTTTAGTACAACATTCCATAGCAAAAACAAATAGCATGGGCGGAAAACAATGTTTATAAATACACATCATGAAGAAATATAGATTTACCCACAAACCATCATAGTTGCAGTTGGGTGGGCTGCAAGGATGAGTTGTTCCCAACCAGAGATGCATGGTCGAAGTTGAAGAGCAAAGGATGTGAACAGGTTACAGCATTATTAGCAGTATTATATAATCATTATTGATTTCAATAAGTATTAGGTACATGAAAAACAAAACAAAACAAACAATTAAAAATACTACAGTCTTAGTACTAGGCTAGTACTACCGTTGTATTAATTGCAGTAGGCCTATGGAAAAAAAATCTAATGAATGCGAAAGCTAAATGATTACTATACAATTGAGAACAATTCACGGTTGAAGTACCGTGGACCGAGTCGATCGACAACCCTGACTGTAGCCTAATTCCCAAATTCTGGGTTTTTTCACACTGTCTTGCTTTTTTAGTGTTCTTGGTTTTTAACGCTGAATTCTGGCTGTAACTGTGGCGATCACTGAACCGTGAAGTTCTGATGATATAAAATTCGACATCCCGTTGTGAAAATCATGGTGAATCAGCATTTTCTTTCTGGCGTTCGTCAAATGTCTACGATTCGCAGATATATCCGGGGTCACTTTTTCAGACCCCGACACCGATCCTGTTCCAAAATTTTTGAATCCGGATCCGGAATTTTTTCAAATTTGATAATCTGACTCCTGTTCAGACTCCGGTTACTGTCGATGCGTCCGATTTTTTCACATGTTTATACATAAGACATCATCGAATGGACCAGGGGCGCAGCCAGGATTTTTCTAAGGGGGGGGCGGAAGCTATGGAAGCAAAAGCCTTGAAAAGGAAAAATTGCTTGTGATTAGAATAGT
>JGI24022J15233_10008480_pt1 | contig 11482 bp, 8 predicted proteins | sample Ectturendosymbi2_FD_15233 | JGI IMG/M metagenome (IMG submission 15233)
GCTTCGCACTGTGGCAGCAAGCAACAATAGAGTTCACATGCCATGATCACTCTATTATTGCTTGTTCACGCCACATATATGTATGGTGTTGTTCTTCACGCGCATCCCGTTCGTGGTGAATCACACAATCAACGCAACACCACCGGAGAGGTTGCAACAGCAGCACTAGTTGCCACAACGCATCTAACATATTTCTTGCAAGAGCGATGAGAGCTGGAAACCCCAATCTGTGGTCTCACCACTCCTGAAGAATGTCTCTACTCTCTTGTACCACAATCTCTCTGTAGCAGTGAATTTCTTGCTCTTGTCGCTTTCACATGTATTGGTTCAACATTCATTTACCCCCACAAAGAATTTCTTATCCCGCACCCGCCCCACAAATGCGGGTCCCCACAACTTGCATGGGTAAACGTGCCTGACCCAGGGCTCTAATAAATGTACTGCTATACAGCTGTGGAGAAAATTTACATAAGACTGCAACCTTTACCAGTACCAGGTGTTGTAAATTTTAAGATATGACACACATTCACTGATGACAAAATGTGAAATCAATATTGAAATAATTAAGAACATATGCTTGGTCAGTTTAAAAGATGAATCCATAACAAATTATGATCATAGGATAAAAGCAAGCATTTGCACCTCCAGCGTTAGTCAGGCGTATTTCCACCAAACTTGAAAAGAAAATCACCAAACCACCTTGGTTCAAAAGGTGGGCAATGCTACCGTAAACCCTAAAAAGGGGTGTTGTCACTATTCACCAACATGTGAAAACTGCTCTTCATGTGTGTCACCCTTACTCATTTACACCATGAAGGTTTTAAATTTGTTTAATTTCACTGCAGATTGAGATTTCTTCATTAATGCAATACATATGCACCAAGTTTTATCCACCTAGCTCAGGGGCGGGGAAACTTTTTGTAAGTCGAAGGCCGCTTTTCAAATCACTGGGAACCACTTAGGCCGCAACTTAAAATAGCAGTACACAACACATAGACAAACTTCTCATGCATACAACTTGCATTTCATGACTACAGTGAGGCTGTTTGTCATAAGCTAATGATGCGAACTGTGGTTCCAACATCGTTGATTTTAAGATTAGTTGGTCTTCCAAGTGAACATCTGTTATCTGAGATCTCAAGCGATTCTTGATTTGCGTCATGTATGAGAATGCTGATTCACAGCAGTAGGTTGTACTAAAGCATGATAACATTTGTCGAGCGTGCTGACGCAGGCGTGGATATTTTACAGCATTTTTCGATAATTCAATCTGATCCTTCTTGGCGTTGAATAAAGATTTCAGAATGCTATCTTCTGATAGCTCTATTAACTCCATTTGGAAACGATCGGGCACTTGGTTGACATCCACCAGGTGTGGTTGATATGCCAGTTGCAAGTTGAGATTGTGCTTTTCAAATTCTTTGAATCTGTCATTGGATTCTGCAATCAGCGAGTCTAGGACCAATGTGTATTCCTTCACGTTGCACGATCTGCCTGCTACTTTTGCCAGTTGAGGAAAGTGCTTAGCTGAAATATGCGGTCGGCTGAAGACAGATTTTAATAAAGTCGGTTTCTTTCGCAATGCCTGGATTTTTTGCCACATGTCATGTATAGATTTCGTTCCACCGTGCAGAGAAACACTGAGCTGATTTTGCTTCGACATTACGTCGCACAAAAAAGCAGAATTTCTGCAAAAGTCTTGTTCTGACAATTTGCAAGATATATTCCTATCTTCGAAAAAATTAACAATTTGTTTTTGCAAAGACAAAACTTTTTCAAGCACTTGTCCCTGTCACAACCAGCGCATTTTTTAATGGTACGGTAGATCTACGCTGAATGTCTCGTCAGCATACTGAAGCATTTGACGAAATTGCCGATGCCTCATTGCATTTGCTCGGATGTAATTCACGATACCTATCACCAGTGATGAAGTATCGGGACCTGGTCTCGGTCTCGAACGTTTCAGGTCTCGTCTCGGTCTTGGAGGTTTTAGGTCTCGAGACTTCGAATATTGCAAAGAAATGGTTCATTAAAATTTCTATAATTCAACGATTTTTTTGTTGTATTTGCAGGTGAGAAACAACCAAAACACGTCGGAAAAATGCCAGAAATTTGAAAAAAATTCAAGTCAGATTAGAAGTGATGACGACGTTTTTTAAATAAATTTCGGCAAAATGCACAAATTTTGAGGTCTCGAGTCTCGGTCTTGAATTCAAGTCTCGAGTCTCGGAGTTTTTGATGAAGTCTCGGTCTCGTCTCAAAATTTTAATAACCAGGTCTCGGTCTCGACTACATCACTGACTATCACTCCATTCAAGGGATCACTCAGCAAAGCAGATTTAGCACACAAGCTTTGCTGATGCAAAATACAATGAAAGGACATCAACATGTCTGGATTTGGCAGTTCTCTTCGTAATAGTGCCACAAATCCTTCATGCTTCCCTATCATAGAAGGTGCACCATCTGTTCACACGCTTACCAAATTACTTAAATTTAGGTTTACTTTACATAAATTTTCTTTAAACAAATTTGAAATGTCGATTCCTCGCGTTCTCTCTGTAAGGGTACCCAAACCCAGCAGGTCCCCATAGCACTGAAAATCCGAAGTTATAAGACGAATGAAAAACAGCACTTGTGCCGAATCATTTATATCAGTCGACTCATCCAAAGCAATTGAATAGTACGCATCTTCGTTTTGACATGATGTGTAAAATTGCTCAGATGCGTTGAGTGCTAACTCATGTTGCCGATCAGTCATGATCCTTCTGGAGAGCGGCAATTTTTTGTTTTGTAAACTTTGTCGGAATCTAAACCCGATACCGCTTCAATTATGCAATCTTTTACGAGTTCAGCATCACTATATGGCTTGCCTTTCTTACCGGGAATGTACGCTATTTTGTAAGTTGCTTCAGTAATGTTTGTCCCTTGCCTCGATACTGACTGAAACACTTGCTGCTGTTGTTGATTTTGAAGTTCCATCTTCTTTAGTACTTCCATACGGGCCTCACCTTCCAATGCAACATATTTACGATTTTTGTGGGTTGCGTAATGCTGATTAGTATTGTACTTTTTCACAGTTGTAATTATAGAGTTGCAAAGTAAGCACATCATTTTAACCTTTACAGCAACTACATGAAACTATAACTCCCATTCCTCATTGTATACTCTCCTTTCTTCCTGTAGTGTTCTCTTTCTAATCTTTGACATGGTCGGTTTACAGAAAATAAGAATAGTGATGTTACTCAGATATATCGACTACTACTCTTATTTTTCTCACATCAAGCCACACAAAAAACTTGCGGGTTCGTGAACCATCTTACATTTTTGCTTACTGCCTGCGCGCCTAGCGTTTGCTTGTTGCGCACCTAGTTTTATGTCAGTAAATTCTAACCTTAAGAAAACGCAACAAGTACACTTCCACGCACAAGTGCAGCACATTGCTGTACTACTAAACTACAGGGCCCCAACATGGGGAAGTGCCGCCCCGGGGCGAGTGGAAAAGTGCCGCCCCCCAAGCATAGGCGGATCCAGGGGGGCCCCAATTTTTTTCAGATGCGTTTTTTGATCGATGGTTCCCGACATAGAAATGTCCATTGGAGCGATTTTTATGTATGACCTTTAAATAAACCATTTCTTGCAAAGGGATAGGGACGAAAATATCAAATGCAAAGCTTATTTTGCTGAATTTCGCCAGTCCGAATGTTTTTATTTGATAATAAATGAAGCTTCTAATAAACAAGTTTTTGTATGAAAAATATGGTGCCAATGTTATATAAATCAGTAAGTGTTTACATAAAGCATTTACATTGCACATAGCCTACATTGTATAAACCGCACGTACATGGGCGTAGCCAGGGTGGGCCAGAGAACCATGGCCCCTCCAAATTTTTACAACGTCTAGGAAGTTTGAACTTCACGGGCAATTAATCAAAGAAAAATCTGCTGCTCGCCTAAAGTCAAACATTTTGACCCACCCAAAATTTTAAGCTGGCCATGCCACTGCTCACGTAAGTATTTAGACTCTTGTTTAATTTGGCTAAGATTGGGCTTCTTCTGAACAAAAAATGAATAAGCAGCCATACTCAGAACCGTCGCTAGAAAGTTTCAATAGCGGGGCTTGACATTCTAAAAATTTGATGAAATTTCCAGTGATTTATAGTGTTTCATGTTTCAATTTGGGGGGCTTGGAGCTTTGTCTTACGGGGCTAAGTCCACCAAAGCCCCCGTGGCGACGGAAGTGAGCAGAATGTGGACAAAAGCTGAATAAGCTGCAAAGTCATACTATTTTTTTCTTCAAACTTTTATGAATGAGTGCAGCTCATGTTATTTCTGTAGTTAAGCGAAGGCAATAAAATTACGCTACAACGAACTTACAATGCAATTAACTACAGGCTAGGTCAGAGCGGTCAGTGACAGCATAAATTCCGAAACAGCAAATCTAACCGTAAAACGTAGCCTACATGTCAAGTAGGCTACAAATGAAGTACGCTAGCTTAGCTGTAGGCCATACTAAAGATGACCACTGATTAGCATCAGACCTGCTAGCAGGGGGTAGTGCAGGGGCGAGAACGATATTCCCACACCTTTTTGCCCCAGTAACGTTACTTGAAGATTTATATTTTTCATTTCAGTTTCTACGTGTAGAGCCTGGAGAAGCATAAATTAATAAATGGCAAGTTATCTCGTGTATAGCATCGCAGCACTAAAGTACAACAGGAAGATCCATTGTGGAAATTCTTGTAGGTGAATCAATCTTTCTTTGTGTTTGGTGTGGGAACGGCGTTCCCACACCTCTATTTTTAGCAATGCACCCCTGCCTGCCAGCAAGAATTTTCGGACAAAAGCTCAGCTCAGCACGAAACTAGATGCTTTTTATCGACAAATATTCTGCTGTCTCCAATAATTTTTTTTCAACCTACTGTGCAGTAGACCTATTTCTAAAATTGCGTTCCCACGATATAGTCACGTTTCGTACAAAAAAATGAATGGATGAAAATTTGGTCATTGACTCACTGCAAACTTCGTGTTTCCTGCTGTGACGTGAAAAAATATTGTCTGATCATTTCCAATGCACTTGTGATGCAATAAACACCTTCCAGGGCAAAGTGCCAGCATAGTTATTGCTTTCGAGTTTTTTGATATGTTTGTCTCTGCGCGTGGCCCAAGTGTTTTTTTGGGAGGAGGGAAAGTTGTGCTTGCTTTCGAAATAATATACCTTTTTTCGACCTTCAAGTTATTTTCTATGGTCAAATGACTTCGATAATCAACAGCATTTTTTTACATAGTTTGTGATTGATAGTTTGCCACTGATGGGTAGGTATGTTTATAAACAACTATTTAGCCATTTTATATAGGCAATCGTGATGAGCAGGGGCGTAACGCGGTTAGATGGAGCCTGGGGCAAGAAACCATGTTCGAACTTGAGGTCTTTCGGAGCAAATTTACTGTTTTCAAAAAAGTGCTTATGACATTGTTGTGGCTTTTTGCCCCCGCAGTAATTCAGCGCCCGGGGAATTGTGCCCCCTTGCCCCCACTCATTATGTCTCTGGTGTTATGCAATAAAAATCAGAGAATTTTCCGAAAATAAAAAAATTTTCAAGTGCGTACGTGATGAACTTCTATTCCATGAACATCGGCAATTTTTGAACACAATACGGCATGGATCTTTACAGACAGCCAACAAAGGTTACTGGCGGCATTTCAGGTTTCTTCGCGTAGATTTTGTGTCACTAAGCCTCCCACATGACTTTTTTCGGCATGGACCTGTGTTTGTTTTGCTAATAATATCACTTTTCTTAAGTTCAACAAGTTACTTTTTTAAGGTTAAATAAGTTTGAGAATAATTTCTGAATTGCTGTGAAGGTCACTTCCGCTCCAGAAACGTCCCAGTTAGCCTGGGGGTAATGATGAAAATGCGATTTAACCAAAATGTAAATGGTTATTAACCGTGTTTTTTAAAAAGTGTTACCTGAGCAGTTGGGCTTTCACTGCTATGCAGTCAATATATATCCGGATAAATTCGTCCTTGAGCCCCCCCTAAAATAATCCTGGATCCCCCTATGCCAAGTCACGGGTTAAAGCAAAGTCAAGCCTTTCAGGAAGGAATTACTTCATAACAATGCATGATCAGGCTGGAGTTATTTAGAAAATTTCATTGAAGTGAAATTCTGGGACAATTTGTTCATCGGGACGGACGGTAGGTCCAACCATAACCAAAATCTAAAACCTAAACCTACATCTAACTTCAGGTTCATTCGTGAAAGACCATTTGCTATTCCTTCTTTTCACCAAAAGTGCCGCCCCGGGGCATTTCCCCCCACCCTCCCCCATGTCAGGGACCTGCTAAACTACCTGCTGTATGAATGCAGGATGTTGCTGTATTGGTAACAACTAAATACTTCTACCACGCACAAGTGCATCATCTTGCTGAATTGCTTTATCACGTCCGAATATTTCCAGGCAAAGTTCACTGAACGTTAAAGTTAGTAACATCGCAGACACCACATGACGGATTCAAGCGGAAGGTGAACACGCTTGGACCGATTGCGCTAAATCTAAGAAACAAAGCCATTGTTACGTTACCCCGCTTTTCGATTATTGCGATATAAACAATGTTACCTACCACACACATGGGATGCTGCTGAGAATGTTCCAGAAGATTGTTTAATATTACTGCACACAATGATTTGAAGATTTAGAGTTTCAGGAACAGGTTTTATATAAAACTTGTAAGAACTTTGTTGCTGTTTCAACTGGCCTGATTTGAGAGTGCGACTTATGCACGNGAGCAAAATATATTTGAAAAAATATGGTTAAGTAAGCAAACGGTTAGAAGGCCGCACTTTCCCCACCCCTGTACTAAATGAAANATTGCTTGAAAACCACTGATGTAGATGAAACATCAACTTTTTCTGAAATCTCAATGCTTTTTGATCAATTAAACGCAGTTGGTCCTTGTACGATTTGTTGGCAGCGACAAGGCTGAGTGGTACGACAGACTCTTTGATAATTTTGAATAGTATCAGAAATAGAAACTATACAGTTTCAACACTTTTTAGCAAAAACTTTAAAGGACAAAAACCGTCGCGTTTTCTATTTTTACAAAAATTATTCATTTTGCTTGCACTTGCATATTGTTTGTGTCACAACATCGAAAAATTATTTTTACGGGCTTAATGTTCAATACTTTCACGTTGCACGATCCAATTTTTTTCAATTAACGCTACAACAAAGCACGAGATGCTGTTTTCTTAGTGCAAGGTGATCATGAAAACGGGAATTACCAGGCCATACGCTATTTAGATCCACACAATGGGCGGAGGATGCATGATTTCCGTCTCGCTATTAAGCGACAACCATATATTTTCAATTATCTCATGTTCTCAGTCTGCAAGATCATACGCCAGCCCTTTTTACTTGCCACGAACTCGCTCGAACTGACAAGGAATCGTGAGCTCTGCGCAAAAGGTTCCACCAACCTTTCCTTTCCGCTATTTGTGCATGGTCTTCTGCACCAATACTCCGCACAGACGTCAAGAGGTTCCACTCACGAAAACATAATGTAATGCGATAGCGGATGTCAGCCACAGTATGTAACATTGCGAGGATTGCAAACGGGTGGTTGGTAGGTTCCTGGCTTGAACAAATTGATGTCAGGAACAGAGACGTCAAAGCTCACAAGTGGCCAGAACATTGGCCATTACTATTTGCATATCAGAGCTCTTCCAGTGCAAACACGAAAGAATTAGGTTTGAACTCAGATAAAATGAACGTTTTTTTCACGTTAGTTACCGATTCAGAAGTACCGGGGCAGAAAGATTAGGAAGGATTTCTATATTTTTTCATTCTGAACAGAAATGGATGTACAGTTATTTTAAAATGCAGAGAAAACCAGTCTCAAACTGCGTTGGTTTTCACATGAAACAAAACTTCACGCGCTGCTGAGAACTGGATCGGGCTGCTTACTTCGGTAAGTTGCTGGCGCGTCGATCTGTTGTGTTACTGACAAGCATCAACTTCTACAGGTTGCGCTGGGCGGGAAAACCACAGTCGCAGTTTTTTGAAGGGCGAGCGACGCAGGTGCGCGACCCACGTTGTCAACCACAGTAAACGCAAGTTTTCCTTTGATTTCAACTGCTAGCGACCGCTTTTCCCCGCACGTCGTTTATCACGAAGCCGTCGAAAGCTCCATGCAAATAAAAAGCATCAGGTTTAACGCGCAGAAAGGGGGTTGTGGTGAAAACAAGGGTCACACGCCGTGTTGTAATCCCTTCACTTGCACAGAAACCTTTTGATGCCTCGAAATGGAAATGGGATAAGAACAGTGTTGCCACCTTTTGCTTTGTGCACATTCGCTTCGTCAAGTAAGTATCCAAAGCGGGGATAACCACGAAAAACGTCATTTGTCCATGTCTGACAACGAATTCCGATGAAGTGCTGCTTTCCGGCAATTTCGAAGTACGGCCGTAATTGAACGCAAGTTTAAAAGACCTAAATGAAGTAAACTTGTAAGAGCTTATTTAGTAAAGTAAGCGAATGCGCAGTCGTACACTTGAGATGGTTGTAGTGTTTAAAAGTATGAATCAAATTGTGGCCAAATAAAAACGAATGGAGTAAAGTGCATTCAACAAATAGCAAGAGTCACATCGGGGAGCCAATCACGAGAGCAAGCAAGAATTGGGGAGTTGGCGTCTTTCCCAGTTTCTTTAAATCGCACCATCCATTGCGGCAGAAGTTGTCCAATAAACGCAGCAAACTGAACAGACCAGGATAAAAATATTGGACACAAGTTCGCGGAACGTAAAACACAGACAGCACCGACAACTCCGCGTAACATTCGAAACTTGAGCATATTGCCAGTGGAAGTGGTAAGGCAAAGTCAAGCACAGATGCCTCAAGGCAAGCTCCAGCACAAAATCTCGCAGGATTTCTTACTCGTCAAATTCAGAACTCCAGTGAGGTGCGGTCGTTGATGAGTGTAGGAGTGAGGGGTTGTTTTAAAAAAAAAACGAACGCAGAAAGAATGTTTCGTTCTCGTCAAGAGATCCAGATTGCAAAAAGACAAAGAGCTTTGGCGAAAAATTTCAAAAAGAACCGACGTAGCATTTCGTTTTCGACTGTTCTGCAATTCTGTACGCGAAAGTATGAAATGGCAACACAAGGTCTTGCACGCGAGCGGTTTCAAAATAGCAGCATCTCTGAAGTTCAACTCACATCGTGCGTGAAAAAGAAGAAAACATCACTTTTCTTTTCTGGGAGACTCTATGTTCGCTTTTTGCATGTGAAACTCGTGGATTAAGCAAACGCGGAAAGTGAAGTTTTGTGCTTCACGTTTGTTTTTTCAAGTCAACCTGGGTGAACTCGCCAAATAACAAATAAAGATGCAGTCGTCCAACACTCGGGCAGACGAAAAAAGTTGTAGAAAACAGAGATGTTTGAGTAAACGCGACCAAAATCGACAGCTTTGCACGGGACTGATTTGTTTCGGCATTTACGGGATTTAACACGAAAAAAACAGTTGTGGCGCAGAACCCGTACATTTCATTGCAACGAAAACAACAATTTCGGTGATGAAAAGAATCCGATTGACCAGCGACATAGCAGCAAATGCGCGACGTCTGAGGAGGCCCTTACAGAATTCCCGAGTCCGAAAACGCATTCACACCGTTGCCAGATGCTTCATTTGCTTTGTTCGCGTTGACACTAGGTGGGGCTCCGCTGCTCAGGAAAGAAAAACGCGACTTGTGCCGAGCTTGTCAACTGCAGCCCCCACCAAAAAAACTGCCAGACTGAAAATCCGAGGAACTTTGCAGGCAACGCACAAGACTGCGATTTGTGGGGTGGGAGTTTCGGCCAGAATTAACATTTTTTGAATTTGCAGTTTTCTGGTAGGAAGACATTGTGTGGCCACAGCATTAGAAACGAAAAAAACACCAAAAATACAATTTCTCTCCGTGTGAGCATCATCCACGCGTGCCAACGTGTACTGCAATGAAGAGTGAGACGTAATGTACTTCTCTCCAGTCGTCACCTCAAGTGCGCAGTTACGACAAAAGTTAGTTGCGAAATTTTGAGTTTAAGGCTCAGGCTTCGGTCAGTGTCAAAAACAGGATTTATCGGTCGACGAACTGTCAAACGACGGAACAAAAACGCAGATACGAAAGCGTGCAACGAGCCGGTATTACAGTGAAACCGAATATAAGCGCTTTTGTGAACTTCAGGAAGTGATTCATAAAAAAAACTTTTCATTTGCAAATGCACAGGACCGGGTGGGTGACAGACGTTAACGCAACTAGTAGCAGGAAGCACGTTGCCAAGGACAGGACAGGGAATTTTTAGATTTGTAATTCCAGAAATTTCGAAGCCTTTGCTTATTTCGCAGCTCGTGGTTCACGTGAAGCAAGCAACAAGATATGACAATTCAAAAATTTTAAAGCGCACTGTCGAACGCCTTTCATTTTCACACGTCCGCGAACGGAATTAATAAGACTTGTCTTACGACGGACACGCCATTCCAGCCTGTTTCGTTATCACATCACAACAAGTGAATTTTGCTTTGAGTGCAACTGACCACCAAACAAAACTAAAATAATTTGAAACTTTACTGATAGTCAGGACGCGCTTTTAAAGCCACAGCTGACCTTTGCGAAGTTTGAAAGAAAGGACATCTCGTCAGCTTTTAGAGAATGAAGGCTGAAGTTCAGCTTTGCAGATTCTAATGCCGAAGTCGCGGGAACGGCAAAGTTAAGGATATGGATCAGGGTTTTGCAAGCACCTATGAAGCGTTTGGGCCGCTGTGATGGCATAACTAAGCTACAGCACAGAACAGCAAAATGAAATTACCAACACCCTAACACCGCTAATTAATTAACAAACGAAACTAACATTGGCTGTTTTGACAGCAGCACACGTATCTATAGGCAAACTCAAAATTAAGTTGGCAAACTTAAAAATATCTCACTCAATACAGATTGTCGGAGTTATTGTCTCTTCAAATGAAACTTTTCACGTTCTGACACGAAAACTTTAAAAAGTAATGTGAACTTCAGAGTTTTAAGGAGGTTTCGAACACAGCAAGATCATAACGATCGCATAGAAAATATTGACATTTAGAAAATTTGTCAACAAATTCCGGCGGACCTTCTGAGCTTTGTCGCAGAAAAGCGCAACATTCAAGTCATGAAAGTGACGTTTGCTTCGCAGTCGCCGAAAATCTACGAGACGGTCTCGTTAGATTTTCGGAAAATCTCCGAACAAATTTCGGAAAACCTCCGAATATCTACGAGACGATCTATGACACATCGAGCAGCGACGCATTTTATGATATGGCTGGAACGGCAGGAAAATTGTGCACAATGAAGTGAATCCAGGGGCCAATTGACCATAAGTGCGTCGCTTCAGTCGAGTTCATCGATATCGGTCCACGTCACGACTTCTTTTGCCGCGTCGCAACGCACTGCAGGCTTCTCTTGTACGGCGGCGG
>JGI24022J15233_10008482_pt1 | contig 11482 bp, 7 predicted proteins | sample Ectturendosymbi2_FD_15233 | JGI IMG/M metagenome (IMG submission 15233)
AAATACGTAGCGGGGGCAACTTGGAGTATCCACTTGATGATAGTTGATGGGGGAGACTGTCGTGAAATTTTCGAAAGGGCCCATCTGTCTAAAGCCCGAACGTGGCCCTGGGTCAGGCGCACGACGACCGATGCGCGATGGGTTCGTTTAATTTTGCGCATCCCATGGTTGTATCAGGCCAATCTGTACCATTGGACAGACTGGCACGGCAGCAGATTTTGCGATACCAGGGTTACCACAGGAAGGGGTTGCTGTGGGAACATTGGCGTAGGAGAGGTCTTGCATTGTATTTACTGCAAGTACAGTCATGTGGCAATCACTACATTTGAAAAGAGAGAGGCCATGTACTGCGCTATCAGTTTCCTTAACTGGAATAAGTGAAAGTGAAAAACGAGTGAAAGATTGCATTGAAAAATTTATTAAATTGATCAAAAACAGAAGGTAAATAGAACTTATGACATCACGCACCTGGGTAGTGTAGGTCGCATGGGGGTCATTTTCCAGAATTCTTGAAAGACCAAAGTCCGATACTTTGCAAACAAGATCAGAGTTGACCAAGATATTCCTTGCAGCCAAATCTCGGTGAACATACTTCATGTTGGACAAATACCTCATCCCACTTGCAATGCCTCGTAACATATTCATCAACTGCAGCACGGTTAGTTTGCCAGTGTTATCCTGAAATGATTTCGTGAAGTTAGTTTTCAAAAACATTTGTTTTAAACATCCTTGGCGCACATCACAGTAGTATGTTTCCTGCAGGTCTAACAGTGATGGCTAATGTGCAGATAGCCAAGAGTTGAGTGATTAGTGCAGTTTAGACGATCATCATATCCAATAAATATTGATCAACTGAGAGTACCGGTAATTTTTGTTTCAGTTTGCAAAAATCTAGGATCTGTTCTCTGCTGAAAGAATTCGCTAATTTAAGAGTCAGTTCTTGAAACTAGTCGCAGACAGGTAGTTACCATAAGTAGTTACCAACAACACGGGCAGAGGCGTAACGAGGGGGGCACAATTCTCCAGGTGCCGTGTCACCATGGGGACGCCCAATCACTGCCGGGAGCGCCGAAGAGTCCAAGCAATGTCACAAGTACTTTCTTCAATGCAGTACATTAGCTTCGGCAAGACCTCAGTTTCGAACACGGGGGTGCCAAACTCGCTTCTTTCCCCGGGCGCCATCTAACCTCGTTACACCCCTGAGCACAGGTGATTACCAACAGCACATTACCTTCAAAAACAGGTCAAGTGACCCCAGTTCCATGAACTCTGTCAATATCATTTGTGGGGAGCCTGAAAGGGTATAGTCGATTAACAATCAAGCTCACATCTATTCAACACACAGACACACAAGTGCTTAACACAAAAAACTCACATCCTGAAAACATGATATTCAACTGATAAAAACGGATTGTATGACTTCATCATTGCAATGTTGCATACATTCATCGCAAAAAACACAGAACTTACCAAACCAAGTAAGCTTGATTTCAAATTATTAGAGGTTGGAATGAAATACAGGGAAACTATGGACGCAGGTCTACGTAACATACGGCCCGCAAAAGCTTTCGCTGCGACCTGCCAGATGATTTGAAGACATTTTGCGGTTCAAACAAAATCATGTATAAACCTGTTGCTAACGTGAACAGTAATTGCAATGTTTGTTTGCACGCCTCAAGCTAATAACAACAATACAATCAATTCTTGTGTCTCCCAACGATGCACATTAGTGTTGATTTTCACAAAAATTGCGCCACTTCACACTCCATTAATTACTGTAGCAATGATGATGTGACATTCAACGTGAGCACCATTACGCGATCTATGTGGCTGGCTCTTGCCTGTAGTTATTGCATCATTAGGCTACTGTCACTGCGTGTGTTTTGCAAAGCAGTTATGTCCAAAAAGACACATAGCAATAAATAAAAGATTGAAAGTGATGGCAAGTATTCAATTCAGAATGGACAAGCAAATACTTTTTTACAGTCACAAACACAAAAAAATGTGCTTTGTTGGTCGAAAAGTTATTTCGGTTCTATCATGAAGAGAAAATAAAAGGCGCCATTTGGAAGCGAATCACCCAAACCTTGTTGAAGTTCAGGGGCGTCCAAAAAGATGGATCCGATTTTTTATCGCTATCATTTCATATAAAAGTAACCTATGCTCTTGTTTTCCAGGTAAATTACAGTTAGAGCACCAAAGTTTTATTTGCCAGCTTCAATGAATCAAGCAGCAAGATATTCCGTGCAAGAGATGATCATGATTGTAGAGAACTATTTCGCGATGAAATGAGTTGTCCAAACTCAACGACAATTTCGAAGGGACTTTCCAGACAGAAACGTTCCAACCAGATTCACCATAAAGCACCTCCTGAACAAATTCAGGGAGACGGGAAGTGCACAGTATAATATTAAAGATCGCAGTGGCCGTCCACGGTCAGTTACGACAGGAAATCACATCATGACCGTGAGACAATATTGGGAGCAGTCTCCAAAAAGGCGTTAATACACTTGATCTTCACCTGTTTCGATATAAGATGCAGACTGTACAACTTCAGACTGTTGCAAATAAGGCTGAGAGACGTGTCTTTTGACAAATCATCAACGAATCGAAGACCATCCAGATCTCGTGGATTTCATTATTTTCATTGACGAGGCAAGTTTCCACCTTGGCGATGACGTGAACAAACAGAATATGTGGTGTTCTCTTTGCTACTCATATTGCTGCGTAGCATTTGCCACCAGGTTCAGAATAAAAATAATCGCCAGAAGAATGAACTTATCTGCTTGAGAATATGTGCTTTTGGGCTCAGGCTCAGCCTCATGAGCATCTGTATCACTCACTTAGTGTGGAGAAAGTGACTGTTTGGTGCGCGTTGGGTCGAAATGGCATACTGGGTCATACTGGTTCGAGGATGGTGATGGACGTGCGGTGACTGTGAACGCAGAGCGATACATTGAACTACTGTAATGAGAAAATTCATCCCGGCATTGAGACGGAAGTGAGGAGTGAACATGGAAACATTGATTATCAGCAGGATGGAACAATGCCGCATTACTCCAATGCTTCACTCGAATACCTTCATCGTTACTTACCTGGAGACAGGCTCACCACATCTCGTAAGGACCACACTCGGCTTGCAAATTTGCCAGACCTGTCGCCTTTGCATTATTTTCTGTGGGGATACCTAAAAGACAGGATCTATGCTAACATTTCCCACACTATTGATGCACTCAAGAATAACATTCAACGGAGTTCAGGGGATTTCTCCATGAGACATTGCACAGGGTTATTACAAACTTCAATGTGACAGTAGTCATGATTCAGCGCCAAAGAGTTTGGATAGAGAATATTAGAAATTAATTGAGCTGTGCTCGCAAAGTGGCGTGGAAGGAAAAACCGTAAATCACAGAAAACTTACATATCTGTAAGACACGTCTATGAAAAAAATTGCAAAGTACTCCTTTCGAAACAAAATGCTACTTTATCAAAAATGGATACATCTTTGAGGGCCATCCTGTAGATGCGAATGAAAAGAGCAAAAAAGCAGGGAGTTCACTCCAAACAAATTATTTTTGTAATCTTCCGTGTAATGAATTAGTTTCCAAATATCAAAAGAAATTGCTGCAGCAGGAAAATGTTGCATTGTACACGAGTACACGAGTTTGTTAAAAACAAGCATGTTCAGTGCAGGTGCTTTGAATGTCCTGGAAATATTAGAAAGTTTCAAAGCGCCAGTCTTTCTCGAACAACCGAGAAAAGAAGAGTAGAATGTGTGCCGCAAATTTAAGTGACCGGCTGAAAAAGTAAAGGAAAATTTTTTGTATTCCTTGGCTGTCAATGAAAGCACGGTAGTGGTACATTTTCCAACATGTTCATTGCGTATTTCACAAGAGAGATTTTCGGTAGTAATAACTAAATATGCTGAAGGACAAATTGAAATTCTTGTTGAGGAAGTTAATAAAGACTCTTTCATGCGAAGAGCATCTGCCAACTAAAATGTTGAGAAGATTTATTTTTAACAGATCTTGAAGAAGCGCGTCAGCATGTGCGGTTGGATGTTATTGAACCCCAAGGCTCATCTGCATGTGAAAGAAAACATAAGGGAAGCAGTTTGCAAGACTTCTCTACAAATGTTTGAAAAAAGAAAAATGCAAAATCTCCTTAGTTTGGCGAAACAAAGGGTCAACTTGCTTAGAAGCACTTATATACGTGAGCAAACGTCTTCAGTGTTGAATTTCAACTAAACAAGGAAAATTCTTCTCTTACTGAGGAACATTTGGAGAATATTGTAAAAGTTTCAATTTCCAACATCGATACAGATTATGATGAGCTTGTCGCCAATACACCATGATGTTTCTCATTAAATTGAATTATTTTGAACTGTGTTTTGTGGTGATTTGTTGTTTGTCGTAACAATTTGCATTTCATCGGTTTCATGAAATCTTTATATGGAAATGTTGTTTCATGAAATCTGTATGTGGAAATGTTGCCATGCGCTCGCAGGAAAGGTTGTTTGCTTGTGGTGGCTCTTTCACTGTGTTGAGTTGTGCAGGCCTGCAGTAGACCTTTGTACACACTGTGCTGCTGAAACCAAACCACAACGGTGTGACATCTGCTGCATCTCCACTTTACGCCAGCTTGTTGACAGTCAGTGATCCTAAGAGAGTATTGACAAGCTGACTTCCGCGGTAATCGGGCTTCAAACACCGTATATCAGATAATCTCAGGCATTTTACGCTCTAGGCCATATCTGGTCAACATACTCTGCATGTTCTTTGTGCTCAAGTAAACGTTCGACCACCATCGAGGACTGAGCATAGTTCGACAGTTGTCACGTGTGAATAATTATTTTTCAACATCGTGAACTCCATTACCAAGTTCATATAAACATACCCTTGACTCAGACAAAATTCGTTTGACGAGCAAACGACTTTAATTCCCAAACTTCAGCCGATCGTTGTTGGGCCCATCATCAAATACCATCACTACACAGGCATGAGTGTTCGACCTCAGGCGGTTGACGAACACAAGGGTAAACAACATGTGAGGCGACTTTTACATGACATGCCGTGCAAAAACTGATGGTTCCTGGCGCCCAAAGCAACAGTTCAGCTTCTAAAATTATTACTTTCTGTAACAACGCCTTTCAACCGAACGATGTTAGGATGAGAGAATTGTGCCATAGTTGATGCCTCCCGCAGAAAATTGGTTCGATCTTTGGCTGTGGCTCCAGGTTTCAGGCGCTTCACGGCGACATCGACTCTACAGCCATCGACCCATAGGGTTCCTTTGCAAACTTCACCGAATTCACCTGGAAGCCAAAAAAGGGCTTAAAGAATGTTAATTCTTAATTAATCACCTATTTTATATTTTTATCAAACCTTCTCCAATCTCCTTTTCGACCATCAAGCATTTCAAATCTATCTCACATGAGAACTCTCGTACGGCTGCAGTGGGATCAGGGTATTCAACATACACTCTTCCATTTGACGTCACAGAAGGGAGGCTCACTACACAAAAGCACATGCTCAATAGAACAGCCAGCAGCACTTTCGAAACAGTTTGAAGTTAAACGAAAGCTTAACTAACATTTTCTCTACGATTTTAAAATATCAACATACAATTTCTGCGAGTCAGCTCGGTTAACACAGGGACTATTTTCTGCAGTACTTTCTACTTGCAATATATCACACTGATTCTTACCGTTTGGTTCGATACCTTCTTACCGCAAAGGTCTAATTATCATTTTTGCGATAAACGTCTTCTAAAACACACAAAAAAATTATAATGCAGCATTTTCCGTTGTGGTCAACCATTTCATAAGTATATCGTTTTTCGGACAAAGTATTAAAAAATAGGAAACAAAAGTCATTGTTATAATAATGTTTGTGGCGCAAACAATAAGCTTCTGTTTATATTGCCGGGAAGAATGTACGGAAAGTCTGACTCCGACGTCGTGTCATCTGTCATGGCATGGTATGGTTGCGAATTCAATAAACAGATTAGCTCAACATGATGGCGTGGACGGCACGTTCCTTTGAACAACGTGGCTTAGCGAGTTCCGGAATTTAAAAAACAGTCGACTGCTTCTGAAGCTACCAAACAATAACTGCGCACTTTCATGTTGCGAAGTCGATACCTTAACCCGGTGTTTCTCGAACTTTGTCATCTCGCGGACCCCCAAGTCATACATTTTTTTCGGACCCCCGAATACTTTAAACCAGCCTTTCTAAACATTTCTGGGTCACAAACGCCAAGTACATCCTGTAGGGGTTCAGGGACCCAGGTTAAGAACTCCTGTCCTCACCAAACAACAAAGTGCAGCTTGTGAAGTGGAGCGCGCAGCAGCAAATCTGTTCGAATCAACCATACGTCATACTCTTCGATCGTTTATCTTGAGACGAGTACACTTTCATATTTCGCAGACGCCTGGAGAGTGAACTTATGGGGAAAAAAAGCATCCCCGCATTGAATGTCATAACCTAGTCAATGAGTTGTGCAACTTTTTTCTATAGTCAGTCATTTCAACCGATCGACGCAATAACAGTAATAAAATCAAAGGTTTCAATGCTCGTTTTAACTCATATCAGTTTTCAATAATTAAAGACAAATTCTGCGGTGACCAATCTGAGACAGATTTGAAATGGAGACGCGATTTCAAGAAAATACTAGGTTTAAAAAGCGCTGAAATTATTTTGATGAGATACATGTGTGGGACGTCAACATAAGATGTCAACGAAATTCTTTTTCTTTTTTAAATCTTAATAAAATCCATACAGAAAGTACGCTTTTTAATTTTTTTAATGTGATTTTGCTGACGGCAAGCCGAAGCCTGAAATTTGCTGCTTGCCAGGGTGGTTGAGTTGAACGCTTTTGCCCAAGGAGCGCTATGGTGATTCACTCAGTGGCCGTGGATCGAACGGACAACCTTCCAATTGAGAGGCGGACGCTCTATCAGTGAGCTATCGCCGCCCCTACGTCCTTTTTATTGCAAAGTTATCAATTGTTGTTGTTGCAAACCAAATAAACATTGCTGTAAAACAATTTTCAATAACTATCGTCAATGTTGAGGCCGGTCATTTGCAAAGGAATACAACATTTGCACAAACACAAATTCGAGACAATTAGTGAAGAAAATGTTTTCAGAATGTAGGGACTGCTTTGAAACCGATCTTGTTGTCAGCATGACGTCGACCTGACAATAAAAATTCTGTTCCCACGATAAGTATTTCTGCTCAAAACGCTTCAAAGCTTTTCAGTGAGTAAAAATTGCTTCACTGTCACGGTGAGTTGGGCACAAAGCCTTGACAGTGATGCAAACGTGTTTTCAGCTGCGCTTGACAAACACAGTGGTCCAAACAAAAATGTTTCGACAAACTACAAAATGTAGCAAAGCTCTTGCTTTGTTTAATTAGAGCCAGGAAAAGTTGTAAGAAACACTGCGATTGTGGAAAACACGATGCGCACCCGAATCAATGTTGAATCTGTGTTCGATTAGCTAGAGACTTGTTATGATGACGATGGTGATCAAACTCTTTCACCAAGATATTCTTGAATGGTACATTGGCCACTGGAGATCTTTTTCATACCAAAACTATTTAAAATGAACGAAAACATAAACTCAACCGATCAAAGTTTCTGATACAGGAGCAGCTTTGAAAAGATACTTTTCGTCTAATGCTGAAGAAACACTTGTTCTTGATCTTCTGTAATTCCTCCTGTTAAATAAAATTGTAGAATAAAATGGAAACTTATCAATCGTCTCATCAGCTGCTAACGTCTATTGCAATAATAGCAGCATTCAACAACAAAAATTGAGTTTTTCACACAAAATGAATTAAAAACGGGAAATTTAGTTCCCTCCTGCATCTACTAACTGTCACATCTTTTATATTTGTAGAAGTAATCACGATAGACTTCCTTTTGAAACCTCTTCTGCACTTAGTAGTTATTTGTTTTCGAAAGAAAGCAACCGAACTTAAAACATAGTTTTGTGAGCTAGCCATCTTTAAAAATGCTCTGACACTTGAAAAAAGCGCCATTTCTTTTAAGGAACACATATTTTGATTTACAAAATAAAACTGGCATCCATGCCCTTTAAAAAGTCACAACTCTTCAGATTTTGTTGTTACGGTCAAACTGCTGCGATTGGAAACAAATATTGTCATCGATGCCAGATAATGCCTTAAGGTATGCAGCACATGTATTCTAGGCAACCCTTGATCTCATTTCTATGAGATCAATGGCAGTTAATTACATTTAATAACACCCTTCACTGACCTCGAGCGTAAATAAAGAAGAGAAAGCAGGAGGAGAATGGCGCTCACTCCAGTGATGACTCCAACAGTGATTTCGATTATTGATGATGGTAAGATATCCCCCTTTCGAGCTGAAAATGTCAAAAATACTAACGCTAGCAACGAATTGAAATCAGCTGCAGAGAATGAAGCCACCGGGATATTTTTCGCACCTTTCTGTTGAGTTGTTTTCAAAATTATTTCACTGCTGGGGCCATAACCGGCAGATGTCGCTGCTCGCACTTGGACTGAATAAAGGTGGTTTGGAGTAAGGTTGGTTAGAAGTGCTGATCGGTTGGATGTCTGTCTCGAATAATTTACAACAGTCATCAGTCATTCTTGCATATCCAGCAGCTTTTCCAACAATTCACAATAAAACGCTATTTTTTATAAGATGTTTTACCATATAAGCGTACCTGCGTGTAAGAAGCTGAGGATGCAAACACGACGGGTGAGATACTTGAAATATTACCGCTACGCCACATCTGCATTTTTATAGTCATTTGCAATCATCGCATTAACAACGTGGTTCTAAAGCAGTGGTTCTCAACCTCTATCTGATCGTGAACCACCTGACTCTTTTTTACTGTTGCTGTACACAGCTGTTCCGAAAATGCAATTTGCTCAAACGCGTCGTACTTATTATCAATAAAATACAGTTAATACGCAATGAACAACAAAGCAAGTAATTTGATGCTGGGGGGGCAACCGCTTTGTCTTCGCCAGTTGGTCTAATCGTGATAGAAATTAGTTTCATCAATAAATACATCGAAAAAATAATAAGAATTAAAAAAATTAATAAAAAATCTGACAGCCAGACTACCAGTCAAACTAATGCAAGTTACCAATTTTACTGAACAAGAAAACATATTGGCAATAATTCGGCCAATTGCGTGGAGAAGATGAACAAAACGGACTCAATATGTTTTGCAACATGTTGTGCAATTTGTCTTTTACTCTTCGTCGCTTACATCAATAATTATGCCACAAACGCAACAGTGGCAATTTATTTTAGTAACTTAGTTGAAAACAAAAACTGTTTAGTTCAAGTAATAGTTTGCTGCTTTGAATTATAGGATGATTTATTATATCAAAGAGACTTGTTCTTTTCTGTAGTTGCAATAGTCCCTCAATTTATCTGCAATTCAGCTTCATGCATGGCACAGAAGCTGTTCGCGACCACGTAAAGCTTTCGAGTAGAACTAGTGTTTTGTGGCTCAACACACACTTATTTTTTCTTGTTAAAGAAGCTTGTTTGTTTGTTGAAAAAATGTTTTTGTCACGCCGTGACTCATCAGTGACATCATGTCAGTATTTTTTTGCTTATAATGCACGCCTTAATTCCACATGACGATAATGCAGCACAGTTCGGCACAAAACAAATCGGATTTTTTCAAATGCAAAAAATTTGATTTTAGCAACAAAACAATTTTTTTCGGCTGATATTGACGAGACACCATTGACTAATGGTACGTGCAATACATAGGTTGAGAACCACTGACTCTGAAGGAATCATCGTCTCATTTTTTTATCATTATCTTCGCACACATGTACACATCGGTTGGAACTAGACGGCAGGCACAAATACCTTCATTGTTTTGGTGACATTCAGATGCTCCAAGATCTTGTCTGCCGATCCAGTATCAACATACATCAATTCATATGACGTAATAATGCCATTAGCAGGTTGGGGTATTCCCCAAGAAAGAGTTAGGTTCTTTTCAAACCTTGATGTCAACTTCAGGTCTGGAACAGCAGATGGTTCTGCAAAACAGGGAACGTTTCAACCGAAAAACAGAGTATTTGAAAAGCGAGTCAGACTTGTTGAATTACTGCAGCGAACTGAGGTCATGATTCGGTTGGGAGTCCACAATAGAGCAAGGTTGAGTTTGGGGGGAAAATCAAACACATAAAAAATAAAAGAAAAGATCAAACGCAGAAAACAGTTTCAAACTGAAACACTTTTCAAACTGTACAACTTTCATTAGTGTATTTGTAGTTCTCAAAAAAGCATTTGGTTAAATATTTCAAATACTTCTGGTTCGCTTTTACAGATCCCCTGCAAAATATCATTGCTTTAATAAATCTTGATCTGCCCTCACTTCCATGAGACTCGATGCTTGATTAGATTTATTATTATTTTGGCGGCAATTGGCAGCAGGATGACGTCTGAATAAACGCCTTTCATACCGGGAACTGTAACATTGGCAAGAAAATACACGTACAGTGCACCAGGACAGCAACAAACAAAATGATTAATACAACATAGTAGAGAGAAGGCAGCAAACGATATGTTAAAATCGTTGTGGAACATTATAACATGGCGCATGAACTCAAAAGGTGGATCAAGGAAATGTCTGTGAGGTGCTCGGCAGAACATCAATCAGAGATGATCGCTTTGAGACAATTTCAAACCGAGCTTGGGAAAAGGTTAAAAAGGGTCATGAGTCGTTCAGTCATCAGTAAACTGCATTTCGCATTCCCTACAGAGCCCCCGAGCAAAGTGTGGCCAATACGTTGGGAACAGATACAGGTCCAGGGTTTCCAGAGTTGAAAATGTTTTTCCATCGACCTATCCGTTACCCATGCCAAGACTTATTGTTTTGCATGGTTGAAGAGTTCAATGCTCCTTTGAAAGAGACTGTTTGAACCACATATGGATCGTCGTCAGTCGTCACCACTTCGGGCCAGAGCGGACCTGGGAATAATGATTACTAACAGGGATTATAATTTCCCAAAACTCCTGAACTGCAACCTCATCGTAATCACTAGTTGCAGTTTTGGGTCATGCCCAGGACTGGACAGTCTTTATGACTTAATAAATAATGTTTTACAATTCGAAGTTACTAAAGTTAAGTAAGTGTTGATCTGAATAAACGTCAGGCATGAAAATCAATTCGCTGAATTTGGAAGTAGGTCTAAAAGAAATGAACTCCATAAATGGCGTTCAAGAAACAAGTGTCATTCAGTCTCAATAAGACCACAAAACAATGTCGGTAACACTCACGGTTTCTATTTAATGGAATGTGGGGTAGTTTTAACATACAAGAGAGAGAGAGAGAGAGAGTTTATTGGCGCAAATATAAAACAATTTCATACAAATTAAAGCTAAGGCGCTGGGACACCGAAAAAAACCTGTTAAACAGGTTGTCTCGTCGGGCGCCCCTCGACAGTTTCATAAA
>JGI24022J15233_10008483_pt1 | contig 11482 bp, 4 predicted proteins | sample Ectturendosymbi2_FD_15233 | JGI IMG/M metagenome (IMG submission 15233)
AAAAGTTTTGATAGTGAAGTTCCAAGCTTCTACTTTGGATCAATGCCACCATTTGCTCATAAACCTTTCCTGCAAAAGCGCTAGTAAACCTCTCAATGCCCAATATTGCAGTTAAGCAAGAAGTCATCGCGGCCGCCATTACGATTGTTATACTGCTATTTACACGCGTCTGATGTACACCAACACAGCACGTTCAACCGAAGCCGAGCAGCGACTTTGCTCAGAGGCACTGACTTCCGAAGTCGGTCTTCTACAAAACTTTCGCGCATATAAGAAGTGAATCCGTTGTCATTCAATTTTTGAGCGATTAATTCACTTATGTAGTTAATAAACGTAAACGCTGGAGTCTTTCAACGCGTTTGAAAAATGTTTGCATTTTTGATAATCCATAAGATCTTTTGACTATCCCCGAATGGGACATTTCGGCGATGCCCTTTTGGCGATGCCGGTTCGGCGACATCGTTTCGGCGATGGACGTTTCGGCGATGGACGTTTCGGCGATGGACTTTAGATGGACGTTATTGCTTCCAAATTTTTAACTTATACACATTGTCAACCCTGCCGAATTGCTCTAGGAAAATTTCTACCATTTGTATTCATGGCCAAGGTGGCCAAGAATATTTGTCAGACGTCCACAGAAAAAGTTTACTTGGCATTTGATTGTAAATATGAAAGGTTTATGAGCAAATGTATGTGAGTTGGAGTTTGCCTTTGAGCAAACTCTGTCATCCCGCTATGCCAAATGCGTGTTCGCGTTCGCCCAGAGGCAATCTCTGGCACCCCGCTGTTGGAACAAGAGCTTGCACTCCGGGAGGCAACTGCTGCCAAGGTTTGGAAGTACGAAAATATTCGTACACCGACAGGCAACCGACAGAATGAAAGAACGAATATACTCTTAAATTAGGTGTGAAATGAAATCAGAATAACTACGCGAAGTTGAAGCAATAATTGCTGTTTAGGCTTAACTTTTGTGTGAACTCACAAACGCCTCATGCCAGCAAACAGAAACGTCACAAGCAATATTTCCTTCCACATATTATCACGGTCTCACTAAACGTTTCCAAACTTCCGGCGGAAGAGAAACCACACCTGCCCTCAGGATGACAACAAAAACGCTTATCAAGCAAACATTCTTTGTAGCCACAACCATTGAAGTATTTCAAAATCACACTTGTTTCGCATGTAACATCTGCGACCACCATCGCCGAAACAGGGTCGCTGAATCGTCGTCGCCGAAACGGCATCGCCGAAATGTCCTAGGCCCGTAAAACCTTTGTAGCTACTTTAAACTTACTTCATTTGAAATGTTTTATGAGACTTTGCTAAATTTAACTGACTTTATTGAAGTATAAGGTGGAATTAAACTGTAAACACAATCGTAACCCCAGTATTACAAAACTTATTGACCACGCTCAGCTGCATGTGAAGATAGCTTAGCACTGCACGTAACTAAATTTGTACAAATCAATACAAACTTACCTGCGGAAGTTGAAGCCCTAATGGGAAAAACTCAAATTTAGCCACATGCGTTTTGCCAACAAGAAAGATTGCAAACTCAGGGATGGATATTGGGGAAGGATAACGAGGCAGTCGCCTCGGGCCCCTCTTTTCCAGAGATACCGTGCCCCACTTGAGACATTGTTTAGTTAAATAAGTTATGTACCACTCTAGAGCCACGTTTAAAGAAGCTCTGAAGCAAGTCATATGTTTTTCAAAATAAAGCAAAAATTATGGGAAAATGTGCCATAGCAGGCAGCTTTCAATTGTGTAGCTGCAAAACTTTACAAATTTTTGTTCGTTTCGTATGTATCTTATGCTCTTGAAAGTAGTTCATAAAATGAAATGTGAAACAAATTAACTCTATTATCCACGTAATCCCACACCTACCTTTCGCAATGGCGATGTTTTGGGACCCCTTCCTGAAAGCTGGCCCCTAAATTTTAATATCCATCCCTAAGCAAGTTATTTCAGTATCTGTAAGTAATGGCAGTGTCACTTCCCTCAGCACTTGCAAAATAAAAAGCATCTTGTTACTTACGTTAGATTTTGCTGCTGACTCTTCTCGTTGCAGTTAAATGATTTCAAATAATTTACTGGACGATAGGGTGGCAATTAACATCAGATGAAAGTTGAAACACTGAGCTTATGAACAGTAGGTCGGGGTTTAGTATCTTGACAAGACTGATTTTTTACTCGCCGGCGAGTTAAAGGAAAATCATTGATGAAAACGTAAAGGCTCCACATAATTGTGATTGAACCGTCACAATACATGTCATCACAAATAAATAGCTAGAATGAATGCTGTTTTTGCTAAGCAGTGACTATGGCGCAATGAAGAAGTCTTCGAAACTGAATCGCTTCTTCGCCAAAGCTTGAGCTTCAAGACATATAAAATTTGTCTCACCGCCATATTAACGCATGTTGTTTTAAAACTTTGCCAAAACAAAAATCTGCGATATTGATCTAAGGCTACACTCACTCTGGAAACAAGGATCGGTTATATTTGTAACACCCACGGTTATCAGAAAGAAATTTGCAATGGTTTTGAAATGAAGCTGACATAACCATTAGGTGGGATACAGCAAGCTGGTGCGGCAAAAGCAGCTGCGAAAACCGTCCCTCCAATTGTTTTTGCTTGCGGTCGTTGATCACGAATGGTAAGATACAAGTTTGTATTCGACTAGAAGCTGAAATAGGATAGGATCCTTGAGGCAGTTCGTTGATTTGCACTGAAGTATTTTTTTGGCTTATACTTCAAATATTTTATTAACCTGAAAACTTTGGAATTGGGGGTGGCATTGCTCCGTTGCCCCCCCTACTACGCCCCTGCGGGCAACCGTATTGTGATTGCGGGCTGCAGACCAACGCAGGAATTCGTGATTGAGCGAAGTTCATGTGCATACCGATTCAGTAATTCATATTAACCACCACGATTTTCAACAATCATGGCAATTCAGTTTACATAGGAAATCTGTATACTGTGCCTACAGATAATCCAGTGATGATGTTCATTTTTATTATTTATTCCCTGGTTTTATGCTGGGAAAACGTTTCCAACAGTAATGTAACCATGAAATTTGCACAACTACATTACTTTTTATCACAAAATGTTGGGTAACACAAAATATATTATGTCCCCCTGTCCAAAAGTTGGGGGGAACATTTCCTCCCGTCCTCCCCTTAAACTCGGTCCCTGATTGTTTCTGATTACTTTCAAAGAAAATGGGTTTGGGCCGCTGTAGCATGAGAGATGTATCCGGTATACTAAGTAGTTCCAACTTAGGCTAAAGTTTTATGATCAACTGGACAGGCATTTGAAGCCTGTTGCTTGAAGTCGCAGAGGTGGTGTAACATTGCGCCATGTTCTGATTTGTTTACGCTGAGGCATGTCACATTGCTCAAGAGAAGACAAATAGGCAAACCGTGATCGCAAATGGACTGTAGTTGAAGAAACTAGTCAGACGTTTTATTTCTGTGAATCTGCACGGCAAATTTTGTGCCATTATGGACGGAGAATCGACTTATTGGTTAATTCAGGGAGCAATCGTCAGCGAATTGGAACTGTTGGAGTTTGCATTGGGTCACTGCAGGCCATAGGTGCTGTTCTTAGCTGGAAGGTTACTTGGGGTGATACCATGGGAACACGCCACTAGCTGCATTGCGCAGCATCGGAAACTTAATGTGGCAATGGCAAGCGATGTAAAAAGATTCTACGCTTAACATCCTGCTGCAAAGGTATTTAGGCAACTCGGATTGCGGAAAACTCTTGCGCTCCGGAACAAGGTCATTATTTCAATAGACATCAAACGCCAATTCCGATTCTTCAAGCAAGTGCGAGGAGAGGACGCGGCTTTGCAGCAAGCTGATAACCTTCTGCAAACACTCCGAAGTCTTTCCGTCACCAACGCAAGAGCAGCAGCATGACACCCGGACGTTCTTTAATTTTGCTTCTAGTCTTTTGCTTGATGACAACAGGAGACGCCTTTTTAAAGAGACTGTTTCATCGAGTGCAGAAGAATTGGATGACAAAATGGGACAGGCTTCGGTATCACCAGACGAGGCCGCGGATGATTGCTCAAATGCAGCTGAATGGAAGTCCGACCTTCGTACAGGTTTGTTAATTGCAGGCTGGTTAAAAAAACTATTAAAAGTTTTGTGTTGAATAGCTCTTAAGCTTGAAATAAATTTGAAAAGTTTGCCGATCGGTGTTTATACGTTTTGTCAAATTTGTTGATCACGTTAAGAAACGTACTCATGGCCAATTTTAGTAGTGACCACGCAGACTAAACGATCGCATTCAGCAGACTTAAATATTTAGTATCTCAAACCTGCTTGGCGTCAATGACATAACTGTCAAAGGTGTACCCTGTGCCTTCTGAAATCCTTCACATTTTGAAAATCAAGGGAATTAATCTGAAATAGATTTATAATCATCAAATTTTCGAGAGAAATTTGCCGATGGCTCTGATCTGAACGATTGTTGTTATGCTGTAGGCATGTGATGCGTAGCTACATATCAAGATGTCCACATGATAGCTGCAAAAGTGTTGAATTACATCTGTGGTGCATTGCTGACCCGTTTTTTGGCTGCTCATTTATTCGACATGTGGCATTGCTGCACGAGAGCTATAGTCATAGCTTTTGAAATGTAGAAAGATAAATTTATTTGCGTACCAAAAACGACTGCTGTGTTTCGTGATCTTAGTTGTTCTACTGCTGTCCTTTGCATTTTTGTTTGGGATTTTTTTGACCTGTGGGTCTTTGCCACAATCGTCACAAAAATGGCGGAAGTTAGAGAAATACCGAAGCTCATCATAAACGTCAAGTGTTTGGGACGAAAAGCTTATATTTGGGTAAATTATGCAGAATTATTGCAATAGCATAAAAGAAACGCAGATTTGCATCATATTGCAAAATACTGTTCAAACGTACTTTTCCTTCAAAAAGCAGCAACAATTCTGTGTATAAAGTTTGCAAATCAAAACCTTATACTTCTGCATATGTGATGATGGTGAAATTTCAAAGAAAAACTGTGTGAAAATGAATTCAAGGTATCATAAAATTTTCACGCAAGCGATGGTGTAAGAAACTCTGCTGGTAAACCTTTTACAGTAGAGCTTTCTATGAATCACCCAGGTAAATACATTTTATGCCTACCCAAAAATTTAATTCTCATTTGACGATTGCGGCAATGTTTTGCATCAGGCTACAAATTGGTTTGGAGCAGTGTGGTCCAACTACAGGCCCGCGGACCCCATGCGACCCGTAGACAGAATTTTAAAGGCCAGTTAGATTTCTCAGTATTGATTAATAAAATGAATTATAAAAATGAACAACATTAAGGGTGTGAGACTAGACTTTAGGGAGCTTCTGGAAATTAGTCAGCAAAGCTAGCTTTCCCAAACTGAACGATTTCGCACTAAAAATGCACTCGATGTTTGGAAACACATACGTGTGTGAGAGAACGTGGCACATTTTCTACGATGAAGCAAGTTAGATCTAACGACAAATCGAATGGCAGACGAAACACTGGACGATGTTCTCCGACTAACTACCACTAACATGTTGGTATTAACATGGGAACGATAGTGTCAGAGAAGCCTCAACCACAGGCATCCCACTGATAGAAATTTGCAAAAAATTGCAATTGTGTAGTAATTTCAATGATGCACTCACTTATCTTCATTTTCTTAGTTCATGTGAATCTGTTGTTTCATATTTATTGTAAGTGGTCCGCAAATTGTGACGTTTTTGTGAAATGGCCCAAAGGTAGTGGGACCACGCTGGTTTGGAGCATTCCTCTCTTAGCAATCTTTTATGTTTCTGGGTTATAAAGATTTTTTGAAACCACATTTAAGGGAAGTTTAGAGTTGCAAACGTTCGTCTTTTACTCACAACATTGTTCTCCCAACAAATGATGATGCATGAATTGGAGAAAGCCATCGCAATGGAGAAGACTGTGCGTACAATGTAATTGAACCGTTCTACTCCTTATTGACTGCAAAATATGTCATGAACATTTCCGGTGACGAATGCTTGTCCTGTTATGACCAATGCTATTTTTATAATGTAGTCACCACCTGTTTGCTTTGAGCTAAATGGAGGAAATCCAAGACTGACGTGCTGATGAAAACAACCTATGGCAATTTTTGTGTACTTCTGTATTGTAAAACAAGCAGGCCATTAAAACCAAAACTTAATATAAAACGTTACCAGCAGTTAGGAATACAACTGAATTGTTTTTTGGCAAAATAACGAAACACTGGATATGAAAAACATTAGAAAAAACACGTCTATTTCAGTTAGTCTGTTGTCTGTTTGAGTCAGTAAATAATAGCAAATACTTTTGCTTGATTTCGCTTGAACAGCGCGAAGTTGTTTCATTTTCACGCAATTTTTTCCGTATAAACATTTGAACTTGGTCATCATATAGGTTTTGAGCAAAATTCTTGCTTTAAGTCAGAAATCGAACAGGTGAGACACAGAGTCTTGGGCTCGAAAAACTTAGAGCAGCACACAAAATTCGCTAAACAGCTTTTATCTAAAAACAAGCAAAATGAAAACCATATCTGCACTTTTCAAAGTTTTATAAAAAACTTCGGGCCACACGTCAAAGTCTGCCATTTTATGTTTTAAATCACACGCACGAAAATGTCGTCTCAGCTGGGATGGTTTAAAAGCAAGGGTGAGGAACCTGCGACTCGCGTGACCATTTGATGTGGCCTGCGTAAGAATTTTCCAAATTACAACAACGCGTCAATACGAAACTCAATAATATGTAGATATTTAGAGAATAAGTCAGGAGAGAGGACTTATTATTTTGTTTTGGGTGTCAAAGTAAACGATATTATGTGCACTGTCAGGCCCGTAACCAGGGCGCGCAGTGGGGGCGAAACCCCACCTGCAAAATTTTTCGCCCTCCCTGGAAAAATGTGTTGGAAATAGTTTAAAACTATTGGACATAGTTTAAAAACTTAGGGCCCCTCTCAGAAAACTCTTCGTCCCCCCTGGTGTCCCAAGCTGGTTACGGGCCTGTGCACTGTGTAGTTTGTGGTTTCTTGATAAAATAAAAATAAAAATTTTGTGCTGCGTGTCCATGATATTCCATAATTCACGCGGCCCTTTGCAGTCAAAAGGTTCCCCACACCTCATTTAAAGTGTGTACCTTAGGTTAGGTAAAATATTTCGAAAGCAGTTTCAGGATTTTGATATTTCGAAAATGCATATATTTTGGTTTTTTGAACAACGTTGTGGGTTTGAGTGAATGGTAGGAAAGGAGTTTTTTGCAAAGTTACGTACTTTCATTGGCTCTTAATTCGCTGCCATCCATGTAAATAGTTCTCTATAAATGTTCCAGCTTCAAGAAAAGAGCAGTTGAAACGTTCAATACCGTTTCTCTGAAATGATATTGCGCAATCCATCTTGGCATGGTTGTAGTTTACCTGCAGAGCAAAGAAATTTTGATCACCATGTTGCTACTTGAGTAAGTTCGAAAGCCTTTCATATCCAAACGAGTGCATCTAGAATTGTTGAAAAAAGCTTAAAGTTTCTGTTTTCACAATGCAAATAGTTTAGAAGTCGCTTTGCGCATATTTTACCAAAATATCAACTGATCCTGTTTTCTGCAGCGGCACTTATGAAAAACCTACATAAACTCTATCGCCTATTAATAAAAAAGCGCTTTTCAAGGTTACCAATTCTAAAACTATGCAGAGTGGAAGGCAGGAAATAGAACACTGGCTATGGATGTGTGAGCGGAAATGACTCGCGATTAAAAACGTTATAAAATAATAGACAAATTCAAAAACTGTTTATGGCCAACCAGGGGTAAGGTGAAAATATTCTTAAAGTTACTTTTAAAAAACATTCTTTAAATGTACATTAAAAATCGTTTAAAGACAAAGTGAAAGTTAGTGTCGTAACAGATGTCTTTATTTGGAAGCTACACCTATTATATCATTTAGTAACCGTGAAAATACGAAGAACAAACAGCTAATCAATCACATTTGTAAAATTGTTTGTACGAGTCCAAAATTCAATTTGTCTGTTCATTTTTTCACGTGAAACATGCGAAAGCATTAAGTGGGAAGTTGCAGATATTCTTGCAAGGAAGTGGAAGACTGCGTTTTCAGCTAGAGCTTAAATGTCAACTAGTGTCAAAAAATGTGTTCACCACCACTGGGAAATTTCAAGCAAATGTCAGATTTAAGCAAACCCAAATCCAGCAGGCCGGGAACACAGAAGGTAACAGTTTAGCGTGATGTGTTATAATACTTTTTGCATTACGTAAAGTAACGGATTTAGCTTTGTTAAACAGGTGCAGTGAACCGAAATCAATAGGCTAGGCTAGAATGCCAGATACGGAAGCGGAAATCAACTTCATTTAATTGAGGAAGTAATTGCAAACGAACTAATTTTATAGAAAGAAACATGACCACCTAACCACAAGTGACAATACACAAAAATTTGAAGTCGGTTCAAGATAAAAATATTTGTAGTTGAAGTTTTTCCTGAAATAGCTGGATAATTTGAATGCAGCCAGGTTATAAGGTTTTGGCACCTCATTCTGAGAGCATTCCTTATACTTGTGAAACAATTTGCTGCATGTGCATTAGCTTGTTTTGTATTTACCTTCTGCATTTCACTGGATCCTTACAGAATTTGCGTAATTTTCTAGTTCTACGCATTAGCGATTCCTTCGATGAAGTACAAATATTTTCATATAATTGCTTTTTGTATCTTCTTTCGTATAAAACTTCGTCAAATTTTTCTTTTGTTTTCGATAATTTGTTAACAGTTGGTGGATTACTTTTCACTAAAGTGGTTTGCATTAAAAACGCTATTGAAATGGTCTAAGTAATTCTCAACAACACAAAACAGAATTTAGTTCTCTCTAAAATACACAGAATAAAGAAATAGTACAGACAACAAAATTTTAGTTATTAAGTACCTCATCAAATTTTTGAGCAATACTACTGCTGTATAAAAAATAAAATTCTTACCGGGCACAAAAATAACAAGTAGAAATATTTTGAGTTTCTTGTCGCTGTCGCAAAAAATAAGTAAATATCGAATGCTTGAAAAAAACGCAAAAAAGGCTTAGAATTTCACCTGGTAAGCACCATGTTCATCAGCAAAAGCTAACTGAGTATTGCAGCGAGAAGCAACAAACTGTTGCTGTCTAATACAAGACGGGATAGAAGTTTGTTGAAGTGTTCTTTCCGCACTTTGTACTGTGGACAGCAAATATCTTCAAAAGGCTTGTGTTCCGGGCTGTGCAGACGCTTACAGACAAAAACATTTATGAGTTACCTGTACTTTTCAAATTCCAGCAATGCTTTTTTTCTTTGTGGCCTTGCTGCAACCTCTGCAGCAGTACAGTAAACAGCTAAATCAAGTAAAAGTTTCTTATAGAAGAGGTAATCAATCACTGGAACGCTGAGGCTTAGTTTTTGTAGAATGGGCAAAGACGCCGAAATGCGACAAGAAAGTGTTATACAATTTGTGTTTTTGCTTGCACACGAGGTGCATTAGACGAGAAAACTCATTGGCCACACTGAGGTCGTCTATAAATGGCTCCCTGTGTGGAGGAAAAAGAAAGGTAATTGTGTGGCGCCATTTTGTTTTTCAATTGAAAAATGCAAAATTCATCACGATTGTTTGAGTATGGCTAGGGTGTAGTTATTATTATTAAGCAGAATGAAAAGGCAAAACTTTTGTGCAGTTTTGTCGAATCTAGGTAATACTAGGTCAGTCTTAAAGCAAATGCTGATGAGAACACATACGGGTGAACCATTCAAGAAATACTACCGGTATTTTCTTTATGCCTTTAATCTGCCAACACTGGCTTTCCCAGTAAAATGCATTCGGCCACAATTTCACTGAATATTTTTTGCTGCACAAATTTTTTTTTACTGTACAATAGTAGCAGTCGCTACAGTGATCTTTCGTTTCACGCAAAGTTTAGGTATTTTCTGGTGTTGTTTGTCTACTGGATCACTTTGAAGTAGGCAAAATAAACACACTGTGCAAAATTGTTGATTTCCTTCCTGTAATGCTTTGGTGTGTTCACCACAAATTAAGCAGAAAACCTTTGGTTCTTTTAAACAACGTCTTCTCGGTGATGCATCCATATACTGTGTAAGATTCTCAGAAAAAAACTACAGAAACAAAACCTACAGAATCCTAGATAAAATTGAATTTCATAAGTGTAATGCAACCCTTAACTTTACTGCCAATCTGCTTGAATTCAATTCTGAATCCATTGAACTCACATCAGACACCGCCACACTCTCAACCGGCCAACAAGCCTCAAAATCGAAGCAGGCAAACAACTTAAAATTTTTATTCACGCTTAAAAAATGGCACATGTGGACAATGGCGCATGTGGCGAGGTTGTCATGAGTAAAAAAGGCCATATCAACAGTAAAAAACAGGAAGCACCAAAAGAGCCAAATACAAAGATAAATACGCAACAACAGTTTGAAACACCGATACAGTTTGCACAGCACTTTTAAAAGTCAATATGTACATATACAGAAAAAAGCTCACGAATTAATATATGATTCGAAAAATTTTGGTCTTGCTAAGGAGTAACCTGAAACAGCAAAAGCATGAAGCTGCAAAACTACAATTTATAAAATTCTAGTGCAGAGCTTTCAGTAAAAATTTATCATTCTGTGTACAGAAACGGTGTCCAGATATCTGCCAGTGTCCAGAAATCTGACAAAATCATCTTTGAATCTGACATACCGACATAAAAATTGGAAATGGTCAAAAAAGGTCAAAAATGCCAAGATTCATTTGGTCTTTTTTCAAAGTGAAAAAAACAAAGGAATTAAACATAGCCAAAATTTTAAATTTGGTTTCAAAACCCCAAACGGCAACACTGCACGTGGAAGTAATCAATTATAAGGTAGGTACGTAAATGCTATTTATGATGTCACAAACAATCAATTGAAGTTTAGCATATCCCGCAAACAGCACATGACTTGACATTTGTGATTATCACAAGGAAATCATAAAGCAGGGCTGTAATACAGTCATGTAAGAACCATTATAAAAAAAAATTAAAAGTTGACCTGATAGAGAAAAAGTATTATTTTTGGAATCAGCACGCCAAATTTAGTATAAATCACCTCTAAAATCTAGTCTCTAGAGCACCAAATATTGCGTTGACCAGTGTTATCAGTCGATTTAAATAGTGTGGCAGTGAAACGCGAATTTTTACCGAATGATCGTAAAACCACTTCCACACATTCTATTATTGAACGACCATGTTAACGATTGTACGTTGATAAGCTCACTATATTTAAGCCTGTAGGGTTTTTGCTGTTTTCCTTTGAAGAGCGACGCGGGAATTCATCGGAGCTATACGTAATACTGTCTATTGAAAGAAATCCTTTCTCAGCACAGAATCAGACACTAAGATCTTACAGAGTATATATTTCGCCTACAAAGTAGGCATCATCAGCTCTGCGAA
>JGI24022J15233_10008485_pt1 | contig 11481 bp, 9 predicted proteins | sample Ectturendosymbi2_FD_15233 | JGI IMG/M metagenome (IMG submission 15233)
AAAAAAGTTACCTGAGCAGTTGGGTCTTCACTGCTATGCAGTCAGTACACATCCGGATGAACTTGTCCTTGAGCCCCCCCCTAAAAAAAATCCTGGATCCGCCTATGGAGAGTAAGTCAGCAGGTAAACACTGATTTACGCATTTTTGATACATCTGTGTTTGGTGTATGGACGAATTTACTAATGCCATACACTGAAATGGATCGATGTGCTGCTGAAACTGAAAATTTGGGAATTTTTCAAAGACTCACTGTATAATGGCAAGTTCTTTGCTGGGAAAGGAGTGCAAGCAGCGAATATCCCAATGGTCGATTGTTAACTTGAGGTGAAGTGGAAGTATAGGAACGTCAGGTAGTAAATTGCTAAAAACGCTCACATTATAAAAGCTGTCAGTAACGGCTTTCACAAAGACCTAAACAAAATGACGCAAAGTAGATGCAGACACTTATAAATCGGCGACGATACAGTGCAACACTCTGAAGCGTGTTTCAAACTTTCTATGACATATCTTGCACTCCATTGTAACTGCACGTCAGGGATGGTAAATACTTCATGAGCACAAGGGCCACGCGAAATCCTATAAAAGGCCAAAGCTTCGAAATCATACTAGTTCCATGATTATTGAGATCAATTTATTTGAGACCATTCATATGAGATCACGTTCATTTGAGACAACGACGTTTGAGACAACATTCATTTTAGGCCTATTGATTTCAGACCACTTCATTTGAGACCACGATCATTTGAGACGTTCTTTGAGACCTTTTCATTTGAGACCTCATTCATATGAGACTATTCATTTGAGACCACATTCATTTTAGATCAGATTCATTTAGATGACATTCATTTTGCACCATGTTAAAGTGAAGCTATTCTGATTTTCTTTGATTCACGTTTTATGATCTACTTTCTCAAAGGAACAAGTCTCAAATGAATGTGGTCTCAAGAAAACGAGTCTCACATGCGTGGCGTCCGCAGAAAATTTTCATGGGGGGTTTCATTCAGTAGCACATGGTGGTCATTACTAATGGCATGATTTGGAATGACTCATTGGTATTTGGTGTGCTGTCTGTGACGTCACAGTTATGTTTCCAAACCATGTTTTGGCTAAGTTTGTTGATATAATATGCATATTTTTCTACATCCACTCCCCTTGTTTCATGTGTCATTACACTGAATATAAGCTATCAGCGCTGCAAGCTAGGCTATCGGTGAAAAATAAACTCAACGCTACGACACAGCAGTTCATAACTGCAAAAATATCAGGCTGCGCGTTAAATCGGGGGAGTAAAACACACTCATCAATGCGTCAGTGCAATTTCCAACTGCAAAATGAGGCTGCGCTAATGTCTTGTCTAATACGAGCAGTCGAGCATAGAAAAAGCGTGCCTGGACTGTCTGGCGCACACCCCGGTTTGCACGTTTGAATCTTGGTAAACAACACAAGAATTGAGAATGCGCATGAAGTACGCAAGAAAACGTCTGTTTTTTTTATAGACGTCCAGTAAGCTTTTAGTTTTCCTTTTCCCTGCTGAGACATTATGAAATTGCTCATTGGTTCTAAGTTAACAACTGCTGTTTTTCAGCTCGTGCAACAGTTCTATCATGCTACAGAAATTGGTAATGTAGCCAATAGGGTCAGCACTTGCGCTGACCAGCCTAAGCAGCCAAATGAAGGCAAATGTTTCAGATCAAAGACAACCAAACACCATGTGTTTCACGGTCATTGTTCGGATAAAGTGAACTACCGTGGAACACAACTAAAGGTCTGCGAAAAGTGGTGAAATGGTTTCTGAACGCAGATGATAACGCAGATTCCCACCGAAACCTAATTATTACTTTTTGGTCAATTTGCAGTGTTCCTTGACATTTGCATGCAAATGCATTCTGTGGTATTTGCATTAAGTCGACAAATTAGCAAGCAAAAAGTATGCGAAAACAATCTCCTTTGCGCAGGTAGTAAAGTTTTTGTAAAATATCAAGCTCAAGGGAGGATTTAACCCCAACCCTCAACTCCCCCCTCCTTGCGTACGCTCTTGCTCACATGAATGTGGTCACAAACGAACGTGTCTCAACTCAACAAATCTCAAATAAATGTGTTCTCAAGAAACGAGTCGCAAACCAACAGGTCTCAAATGAAGTGGTCTCAAATAAAAGTGGTCGCATTGATTGGTCTCAAATGGTGTGGTCTCAGTTGTCTGTGGTCTACACCACAAATGTTGTGCGTGGTTATATTTCTGATTAAGAGTCTTTAACTACTGCCAGTTTTGGAGTTTGGAATGTTAAGGAGGGTAATTTTAACTGCCAGGAAGGCAAGCGTGCTTGCGAGGGTGCACATGTAGATATTTGGACTGTTTCACTTCCTGAACCTTCTACCACATGGAGATCAGGCCGAAATTTGGCCAAAATTTTAAAAATACTCAGAAAAGGTCAAACAAAATGTTTACCGCCACACCACATGTGAACACGCACAAAGTCTGACAAGTTGGTCGTGAAAAGTAGAAGTCTCCTAACCTGCTGCACATTACACGCTAAAGCTGTTTTAGTCGTTGCAAACCAGAAATATGAAGTTGAACGGACAAATTAGATATTGACCAAGCCGTCAAAACATTGAAGGAAAATATTTGGTCTGTATGCTCTAGTTGCCTTAGACCGCAGGGCGCAGAGGTGGATATTGGGGCCAGGGCTCGATTAACAATAGTAGCAGATGTAGCAATTGCTACGGGCCCCGCGCTCTTGGAGACCCGCGGTCCTTTTTGTGAAATTTGTTCTTAATTATATGCAAGGGTAGATATTAGAATTTAGGTTCTCGAGGCAAACTCTTATAAAGGAGGCCCTATATTTTACACATGAAACGTTATTTGTTGAAAGAAAGTTAAATTTTTCATTTTGTCTGGGAAGTTGCTTCTGTGTGAAAGTACAGTTCACACTGTAAATTGTTTGAAGTCATTTGATTTTAAATCGTTCTTTGATTACACATTAAAGTTGTTGAGGGCCTCCTTTATTCGCACACAATTTTGCTTTATTTTGGCAAACATATGACTTGCTTCAGAGCTTATTAAATGTGGGTCTAGCGTGATTAAAGGGCTTTTTGACAAAAGATTGCAAAAACTAAGTGCGAAACACTCACAAGGGAAGCCCTCACGGCATCTCTAAAAAAGGGGTCCGAGGCGGCCGCTGCCTTCGCCTCCCTTAAAATCCACACCTGATTATGTACTGTATATAGAATTAAAAAAAAACTCATTGGCAGCCCTGGGATTTGGCATCTATTCACTGGACTTTGGGGAGTGTACTTGGAGTCTTATTTTACAAATTTGCGAAATGATTTGTGCAGTTTTGATCTTTCATGATAACCAACTGCAGTGGAGAACGGTCATTTCTTAAAATTAAGGTGGAAGAATGAACAAAGGAACACCATTGGACAAAACAAGCTGAACAGATTGATTATGAGGAGTAAGAGCATGAACTTCTATGTGAAATAAACGCTAGCAATATCATAAAAAATTTCGTTATAGGAAAATTTAGAAAATACAGTAATAAGCAGTAGCATATCAATCAGTTCCGGCGATTTTCATTATTAGCCGACGTTTCGCCCACCTATTCAAGTGGGCTTCCTCAGGGCAATGTTTTTTAATCACGTATAACATGCAACTTGCTAATAACAAGAAACAGTGAGCAGTATGACGTACAAAGACAAAAAACGCAAAACTGAATATCACCATATAGGAATGACTGACAGGATGTCACAGAAAAATCGTAGAAGTGTAAAATAAAAACCGCTGGGAGATATGAAGTATAACAACACAATAAATAGCGTAAAACCTACATAAAATGCACAACAATGGTTAAATGTGAAGATATGGGATAAAATAGAGAACAAATAAAGTGTAAAACTTGCGTGGTGAGAGTTGACAATTTTACAGGCACAAAGGCAATCAAACAGGAAGGCAAATTCAAGAAGGTTCGGTAACGGCTATGCTTCGTTCATGTTTTAAAACCTTGTAATAGATGGCCAGGAAGCTTGCGCTTTTATCGTTCACAGTGTTAGTTTTTAAATAATTAATATGCAAAGATTCTAAAAGATGCGTATGTGATAACTATTTACGTGATGACAAAAAGGTAAAACCGACCATCACGTTATGGAAATGGTTGACAGCATGTCACAGAAAAAACGTAAAGGTGTATAACGAAAACCGCTGGGAGATGATGAAGTATTACAACACAATAAATAGAGTAAAACCTACATAGAAATGCACAAAAACGGTTATATAGCGTGAAAGTATGGGGTAAAAATAGTGTGAAACTTGCGTGGTGATGTGAGTTGGCAAATTTACAGGCAAAAAAGGCGGTCGTCGGCTAATATTAAAAATGGCCAGAAGAACTAATTTATCTGCTTGATTTGAAACCTGGTGGCAAACGCGACGAAATAACAACATGAGTAACAAAAAGAACAGCATTATACAGTAGGTTTGCTGCTCTTGACAATCGACTTCAACACATACTGAGACTACACTGTTTAGAATCAGTAGTGATCAAATTTATTGAGTCTGGAAGCATCAATTACTGCCTTTGTACTGTACGTGTGAACTGTACAGTACTCCTTAGTAAAAAGAAACGTGTACACGTTTTTGGAAAAAAAGTTATGTAGCCTATGCTATCCACCAGCGGCTGACTAGGATGAAGTTTTTCGTACTTACGAAATTCAGTATGTCTAATGGTATTCGCATGGATCCCGACAGAATTTATGATTTAACAGTTTTCACTTGTTCAAGCGCGTTTTCAATGTAGGGCCCCGCGCTGTTAATATGCTACAGGCCACGAGTTACCTAAATCCGGCACTAATTAGGGCAGAGGAAAGATTGCCTCGGACACCTTTTTTCAGAGTTGCTGTGGGGTCCACCCTTGGAGGTTTCGCGCTTGGTTTTTGCATAATTTTATTAAAACGCTTGCGAACCAATCTAGACCCAAATTTAATAAGCTCTGAAGGAAATCATACGTTTTCAAAATAAAGCAAAATTATGTGTAATTGTGCCAAAGGGGACTCTTCAACAACTTTAATGTGTACGTAAAGAACAATTTAAAATCAATGACTTCAAACAATTTACAACGTGAAATGGACATTCACGCAGAAGCAAATTCCCAGAAAAAAACGAAAATTTAACTTGTTTATCCACATGTCTCATATCTATCTTTCTCAGTGGCGATGTTTTAGGGCCCCTTTCTGAGTGTTTTCCTCGGGACCCTAAATTCTAATGTCCACCCCAGCGTTAGACCAGTTGAATCTCGTCATCAAAAAACGTCGCGTTGTCTAAAAGCAAAGAACTATTTTTGTTTGATATGTTTTGCTTCACGAACGTTTCTACCATCTAAAAAGATTGCTGACGAAATTTCGTGAAATTTACAGTGTGGATGCAGCTTCACAGAAGCTGAATTTAAAGGAAATTATACACCAGCATCAGGGCCGGATTTACCTGATACGAAGCCCTAGGCTAATCCACTTGTGAGGCCCCCTCTCCCACTGTTGCGTGGAAAAAAATGGAATGCGTTAATCAAATTGAGGAAATTCGAAAATGACGCTATGGAAGTACTGCCAGTAAAAAAATCCAAATCATTAGTTGAGTGCCCACGATCACTGCGTTTGTTGCTGCCTTCGACGCAAAAGCGTTAAATTGTACAGAATTATTGCAATCCTACTTGGCTGGCGGGAACAGGATTATCAACTACCACCAGCAAACCAACCGAAATCGCCACAATTGAAACATTTGAAAAAACATATGGCCTACGTTTTTTTTTTCAGAAACACACCTGCATTTTCTTATCTGTGTTCAAAGAAACAAACACACTGCACCTATATAGAATGTGTGGCGACATAAAGACTTTAAAGCACAACGTGAGGACCACGTTGTAACTCGATTACCAAGACTGTAAAAATCCCGCACACACGAGCAAAAAACGTCACGTAAAACGCACCCAAATGGTTGTAATCGTTAAGTTCACGATTCGCGTCTTTCTTATTTTTTCAGACTAGTAACAATCGAACGCACCTAAATTGTGGCGTGAAAAGATGTGAGGTTTATAAACCAGAACAGTCGCCAGAAAGTCTTGAATAGGGGATTTAAATTTGCGCAAGGTGACCTGATACTGAAAATTTAATAAAATCTTTACTGATTTGTAGTGTTTCACATTCAAATGTGGAAGGACTGAGCTCACCAATGCCCACCGTGGCGACTGGACTGGTTTAAATTTTGCTTATGCTGTCATTATTGAAATAAGTACAAAGAAATGAAAAGCTACAATCATCGAATCAAGTTAGGCTGAACATAGCACAGTAAACAGTTAAAAAGGTTTTGTCCTGCCTTCTTCATAACAAAATTATCTAAGAATTCATTACAATTTTTTTCCTAAGTTTGTCACTCTTAATGCATCGAATGCTTAGTGTGGACAACCTCTCCTGGAATATGGCGACCCTTTAGGTCATTTTTGGTTATTTTGAATCTTGAAAAGGACCTTTCGCCTGAGCAGTAAGTGACCATCAAGCTAAGCAATAAGGTTTCGCGTGGTTGCATAAACTAAGAACCACTAATCTAAGGCATCAGACCCAAACGTACTTTTGTCATTTTCTCGGTGTTATCCTTTTCTTTGTCTCCTTGGTGTAAGAGTTCTGTGTTTGCCTGTTGGCAAAGTGGCTTCTGTTTGCTATTCAAGCTCATCAAGATCTTCTCTGATTTGCTTAGCATGGGATCAGTACAAACTTGCGCAAGTACTCAATAGCAATCTGATTTCTGAATGACTTTACCGAAGAAAATTAAAGTGGAAAAAATCACATCTAAAAATACGAAACGAGCTTCACGCGATAAAAACGCTAAGAAAACCACTGTATTGCTCAGTCACCTAAGAAAAAACTATGCTTTTATTGTAGGGTACTGCTGCTAGCTCTACACATAGCTCGTATCTATAGTACAACCTTGCTTTAATCAAATACAGTGACGTAACTAGAGGTTTGAGCCAGGGGGAAACTAAGCTGTAGGGAGCCCACTGACTAACACTCAGAAAATAGCTGAGAAACAATAGCAAATCCCGTATTGAATGCCTATGCAAAAAGCCGAAATCACCGGAAAACACTCCGAAAAACGCAAAAAAACAACAATCTACTGAAACCAAAAGTATGTAAATCCCAAAATACAACCTAGGGAGGGCCGGAATTTTACATTTAGCTTGGCAGCGGAACGATTCGCACACCTGCCACCCGTCAGTTCTGCCAGTGATCAGGTGCATTTCAAACATGAACAGCCCATTAGTTCTTTTGATAGTGTCACACGTAACAATCAGTACGATTCAGCAAACGCAGGATGCAGCCAACGTGCTTTGAGTATATCGACACAATATTTGGCATGGGCTTGACCAACCGTCGTATTGAGATTCATGGAAACTCGTTGGAAAACTGGCGTTTTCACCACGAAAGTTGAAAAAAACTAATTTCGTGAATACTAATGAAGACAAATTTTTGACGAACTTTAATCTATTCTAAATGATCATATACCGGCCATTGACTCTAAGCGTACCACAGTTTGTTGGAGGCCCCCTTGGATCTTGAGGCCCTAGGCTTAAGCCTATACAGCCTATCGGTGAATCCGGCCCTGGCCAGCATGCTTCAAACATAATTGCATATTTACAGATTTCGTTTTTTGTGCGAATTCGGAGATGCAGTGTATGGTCTAAAAAACCTCAAATGATTGTACAATCAGTGTCTTCTTTATGTCGGTACTTTTATTATTGGAATATGGGATTTCACACCAGCACATGCCAGACCAATCGACCCCCTTAACCCCAGAACACGGGGGGTATTCCGTTGAAAACATCCGCACCTCGGTGTCACTTTCAAAGTTAAAACTAAGTTTGTTTACTCAAGCCAAGCTTGTTTGTTGAACATGTTGCAGTTCAACCAAACATCCCTTGCATGGTTTGTCATCAAAATGAGCTTTTATTGCAAAATCAGGCAAAAACGTTTGTGTAGCACAGGGGTTCCCAACCTTTCTTTGACCATGTACTCCTTCTGCTTTTTGGAAAATGTGCATATTCCTTTAAAGTTTGCTTCGATGGTATATATCAACTTTTTCCCAAATATTTTATTATGACTAACATGAAGATATTTAACAATAAGCACAGGCCGGTAACCAGGGGGGGCACAGGTGGGGAGAAGCATCCCTAGAAATTTTTTCCCCCTGGAAAAATGTGTTGGACGTAGTTTGAAAATATTGGACATAATTCACAAAAATTAGGCCCTTCTTGGAAGCTCTTCGCCCCTCCTGGGGTCCCAAGCTGGTTACCGGCCTGAATAAGCGTATGATGATTTTTGAGAAAATAATATTCACTGATGTATGCATAATTATTTTGAAGTAAGTAATACATAAATGGGTTTTCTTTTCTATTGCTAACCTGAAATATACCCCATCTGATAAGCAATGTTACCCCTAGTGCTACATGTACCCCAGCTTGGGAATACGTGTTGTAGCATTATCCCACTCAGATGGTTTTTAAAGAACGTGTTGGACGTTCTTATCTCAATACTTTCACTGTATAAAATGTTTTTTCGTGGCATTACGCAAGTTGTTAAAGTTTGAATACCAAAATTGCATCTTGCTGCAGTAATTGTCTACCTCTGTTGTCTTAGCAAAGTTGGAAAAAAGGATTTAAAATTTGATTTCAAAAGGTGAGCACGTTAGTTTCGACACACTTTCCACAAAAAGTGATATTGAGAAAGATTCTTTATTCGCTCTGTTGCATATTACCCTCTGTTTCAGGAGGTTCGAAGAATTCAGAGAACCTTTGTCAAAGGGCACCCGGACACTGAACTCGACTTCAGTTGCACTTTTTAATGATGAAAAATTCAGTTGCGCTATTTGATTATGTTGAGGTAACTTCGCAAATTGCTTCGCAACCTCAACGTAGACCGAAAAACAAAAGCCTTCGAAGATCACTTTCCTACTCGGAAGGCACAAAAGCTTCAAAAGAGAATACTTGTGCAACAACAGACTTTTGGGAAAAAGTCCAAACGTTGTAAAGGAATTTAATAGCAAAACACAAGAAAAGCTTAAAAATGCGAACCTGGTAGAAAAAGCAAGACAAGGCTTGGGCTTAACCAAGTTACGCAACACAAAGACATATGGATGAAACATATGACTGGAAATGCGTCACGTAGGATGACGACAACACTTACGTAAGCCCGTAAGAGTAAAAGCAAACCAAGACTTGAGGAGAAAAATACCCACACCCCAAGACAGCTGACGTCTTTGTACACAGGACATGGCTATGAAACACACAATGACACACCTCTCAGAGAACAACACTTTTGATGACGACTACGGAAAAGAATCATATATGGACACTCGAGCGTACAAGCTTGCAGAACACGTATCGGAAGCAAAATTACTTTTGCCAAATAAGCCCCCTTGGTCAGCCACTCCCCAACGGAACTAAGGAACAACTCATAAAAAACAAACTAAGAAAAAGGAACACGTGATGCTCAGCTCCTAGAAGATGAACGAAATATAAAAGGAAACTTTGTATAAATTACCGGGAAGTTTGACACGACTTCAGAGCAGTTTTGCGACTCTCGACAAGCACTTTGATGCTCGACTGGAACTTGAAAAACAGTTCCACAAAATAAAAAGTATGCTCTATTTTCGTAATAGTTATGGACAGTTAGTACAAACATTCTTACTTGTCCTTAAAGTAAGTAAGTTCTTGTGTAATTATTGCTGTATACACGTAAAAAGTATACTCGTAAAAAGCATTTATCCTTAAATAAAATATTCTCGCATTGGGTTGTGATAGTGACTAATTTTAAGTGCGGTTACACCATCTGTAGCTACGGCAAAACTGTCCTTGGCATAAGCTTCTTAGAACCCGCGATAAATATAAAAGCTATGTCTAAAGAACCAAATTTTCTTTGATGCTAAATTATGCACCGAACAAAATAGATTTACAACTATTCGATTATTACCGATGTTTTTTACTTCAATGATAAAATAACGGCCAAAACCAACGATGTTAGAAACAAGTCTTGAAAATTTCAGCAAACGCTGTCAGTGCAATGAAAGATGAGATGCCTGAAGTTTGTTGCAAGTACGGAGAAGGCGCGAAAACAAATTAACGGAAACGCGACAAACTGCGACGGCAGTGACGTGGTGGCGGCAAGTGCATGTAGTCATGTGAGTGGGAAAAGGGTCGGATGTGATGGCGTGTGACGTCACGGATGATGCACAATGCTTTGCTATAGATTTAAAACGCACAGAGGCATCGATGCGATGCTTGCATTGGGCTTTGTCTTGTGTTCTTGAATCAACAAAGCTAAGGATCGGCAGCTGCCGCCAACATTGATGTCATTACCAATGACCTTGCGGTTGTGCAAATCAACGCGATGATCTGTTTTGGCCTTAAAATGCGCGCAGACAAAGGAGGTTAATGAGGTTCGATACTTCACTCGATTTCTTAAATTATGTTGCGTTTGCCCGATGCAGGAGACACCGCAAAAGTACGTAAGCCTGCAAAGAACGTAGTAACGGTTGAGTAAAGCTTGCTGACCTTCAGCTGAAAAGCAGTTTTGAAGCTTCTTGGAGTTTTGAAAACAGCGATTATATTCACGTTCAGGCTTGCATTGCGCTTGACAAGGTCGCTGGGTTCTTTCCGTATATGGTCAGATGGAGACCTCAAACACCGTAGATGTAATGAAAAATATTTATGTGAGGGATAGGGCTCAGCCGGTGAAACACGCTGTTGTATGGCACTGCACGTTATGCTAAAAATTTGTTGAATACAACAGTCAAAGAAGTTGTCAAGGCAACCGTTGCGAGCAAACATTCACGTCTCGCAACAATTGCCTTGGCAACTCCGTGTGCCTGAGCTCTTTATGAACTCCGTGTGCTTCACTAGTTCCTGGGAACTGGAGACGCTATATGCCCAGTGATGTCATATACGCAGTGATGGCATATGCGAAGCGGAATAAAGAGATAAAAATCGTCTTTTTCTCTACAACCACAAGAAAGTAAGAACATTTTGATTAAAAACTTGTAAGTACATGGGCCTGCTCTAAGCAGATGCAACAAAACTGGTTGCTAATTTCTCAATAATAACATCAAAAAATAGAGGCAGCTGTTCAATTTCAGAAGCTGCGGGATTAACGCAAGAGTATTAGAGTTTCCATTCACCGCCCAACTCGACAGCGTTTGGGTCAAGACACTGAGTTGACGAGATACTGAGAATAACCCAGGAAATATCGTTTGCTGTCGTCAACCAGTTTGTGTTCCTTCCATGTGAGTGAAGTAATGTTCACCAGCTAAAAGCAAGATTGCTGTTTACGTTTGGCCTTCAAGGTTCCCCAGAGTGGGATCACCCCGCGTTGCTCTAATTCCCCCTCCCCAGATTGGTGGCGCGCGCAAAGTGGGTCCGCCACTTGTGAATGGTTGGTGGGGGAGACTTGAG
>JGI24022J15233_10008490_pt1 | contig 11478 bp, 7 predicted proteins | sample Ectturendosymbi2_FD_15233 | JGI IMG/M metagenome (IMG submission 15233)
CCGGTTTAATTCTTTTGTGTTAGTGTTTACGCTTTAGGGTTTGGTTTCATTAAACTAAAGTGAATGTTTTCTATGTATTAATAAGGACAACTGAAAAATATGAGTTTAATAAGATTAGGACTGCTGGAGTGACTGGAAACACCACTAATTATACAAACAGCCAGGGCGACAATCCCATATGTTCAACCAGAGATGAAATCTCGCAGCCCTCCCGGCCAATTTCACCACGAGCCGCCACTGCTGTCGGCAACATTGATATAGTTCAATACATGTATCTTCGAATTTTGAAAGCTATGGTGTGTTTTGGATATAATAATGTTTTTGAAGATTTTTTTACCGTTATAAACACCGTTTGTGAAGCGAACAAGCAACCGTATAAAACATTTGTATTGCATAGACGTTTAATCTTTGAAATCCTTGTCTTATTTCTTCATTCCACATAAAAAAATTTAGTTTCAAATGTAAATAAAACGGTAGCAGATTTCCGTAATCAAAAGGTAATTCAGAAAAAGAGAAGTTAATTCAGTTTAGTACTAATTTTTTAATAAAAAGAAAAACAAATCTTCTGTGCATATGAAAAGTGGGTGATGAATTGATCGGTACACAAGAGCAAAATTTTAAGCCATATGATAGGCCTACGCCAGTGTCTAAAGAAACAAGATAAATTACAGCGGACATGCTTCAGAAACTCTCGTCCAAAAGTGTGGTAAAGATTCGCAAAAGCCACAAAGACTGGCCCCGGCAAGCGCCCGCCTCAAATGCAGCATGCGCCTGGCTTGATGCGCTAAGAAAATGCAACCAAAATATGCTCTCGCGAAAACACAACTAAAAATAGTTTGGATAAGTTTTCAGGAACTCGTTTTTCTCAGTAGTTCGACGATCTGTTGCAAAGATCCTGCCAGAAACTAATTTATACGCATTTATTAAGCAAAGTCTGCAACTGTTTTTGACTCATAACGTGTACAGAAACTAGCCAGAGCTTCCGCACATTCACGCCAATACTGAGGCGAACGCATCATTAAAAGCTGCAAGTTCGCCGTAAATTGAAAGGCACGTAAAGCCAAGCGGATCGAGTGGGTCGATGATGTGATTTGTGATGCAGAAGTTGTTTTTGATGCTATTCTCTCGGCAAGGTTCATGTTACACTGGCAAGCTTAAGGGGTGGAACGAAAATAGCCAACATGGTTTCGCGGGGCTTCGTCACGAAAAAAACAGGGTTTGAGCACGACGCTAAATAACACACTTTCTAAGGTCTACCGGATCAAACTTGGCGTCGCAGAGACTGAAAGCTGGACCATTAACCCTGCGACGATTGCCACGTCCTAAACGCTTGTGACGCTCCAGCCGGCCGCATCTAATAATTACCTACTGCCTTGACACTCGCGTAGAATGTCCTGCCTCTCAAGTGCCAATTAACAAATGTGTTTTTCAAACCTGAATAATGTACTATGGCTTTTCGCGCAAGATCAAAGCGTGATGCTGTCGGTTCGTTTTGCGAGACTCAAGTTCTCACGGTAGACCTGATCTATGACCGTGTTTTGTCATGCGATAACTTTGATCATCCCATGTCGTATCGATGCAGAATTTCGGACATGCAACTTACGTTTTTTTTTTCTTCTGAACAATGAAAGTGCGGTCTTATTTGTTGGTGAGATGTGAAAGTGAAGTGGTAGGCAAAGGTTCACTTAGAAAAACAAAAGATGTAAATTTTACGAACGTAAAATCGCAGTTCTAAACATAACTCGTGACTTGCAGGAGTTGGCGTAGGAACATCCAACATGTTTTCATTATAGTCCACAATAACTGTGACAGATCGAATAGATTTGCTGGAAGTATGTTTCCTTTGGTGTCCAGAGATGTCATTTACGCTCAGCGGGAATACCTTAACATGCAAACAAGCATGACTGCAGCAGGTGGTCTCCTCTTCATTTAGTTTGTTTGCTGGTATTTACTGAGTGTACAGCATATAACATAAGAGATTTTGCGAATGCTCATCGGAAGACATCGGAGTTTGCGAATGCTCATCGGGAGACATCGGATTTTGCGAATACTCATCGACAGACAAATCCGACCTGCGTGTCTTGTCACATTATTATCAGATATTTATCGTGTTGCGAAACAAATTTCAAGGATTAGTTGTTTTTATCCGGGCGTATCTGGGGTTCAGAGTTGAAAATTGGAACTAACAACATAATTGTCACTTTGGCATAATTTGAAATTAATGACAAATTAGTCATGGCACTGTTGGTCTTACCAAATAACAACAGTGGCAGTTCCAGGTGACGATTCATTGGCAACTTCAAAGGCTCAATAGCGCAGCAACCCATTTTATTACAAAGTGATCTGATACAGACTTGTTTCTAGGCGGGAGAGTTAAATTTGGAACTAAGACCTCATAGGGAAACCAGGTTACACACCTTCCAGTGATCGCGATCATATTTACCCCAGGAAGTTTTAGGATTGTTCTCCAGAGGCTCGTGTTCGATCGACTGACGCACCTTCTTGGAGCACCAGTTGAGTCAGAGAAGGTCCCGAAGCTGCTTTTCAAGATGTTTACCAGTGGAAAGATGTGTAGGTATACTTTGCTACGTATTTTTTGCAGTTTAGCAACTTTAACTAGAAGTGACTAAACGCTTTTTTTTCTTGTACAAAACAATTCGTTCGGTGTAGAATACTTTGTGCACATTCCTTTAGTTCTAAGACTTTTCTCAAGTTTTGTTATGCGATTTTTAGATTTGTCAGCTAAATTAACTGAAAATATCATCTTTCGAAATTATCGAAACAGAGTTTGCTGTTCCTTTGATCGTCTTACCAAATGCCTCTGTTGCGTTCTGAATGTTTCACATGTATGATCAATGCGCTATATGCATTGTGATCTCAAGTAGAGAAATTAAGGAATGATTGCACCTACTTCTTTTTTGCAAGAATGGCGAAGGATCAGTAATGACACTTTGGACGCCAGTACAACTTCCACCAGCTTCTGGCTTCTCCAGATTTCCAAGATCAGCAACCAGAACAGGAACAACAAGAGCCAACAAAACTGTCTGCGGTTCGCGAACCGGTGGAAAAACGCCAAAGTCAAAATATTCACGTTGTCATACATGAGTTAAAGGATTGCCCGCTTGTAACTAACTGTGTTCCCGTTGTTTGCAAAAGCACGAAAGTCTACTTTTTTGAAACTAGAGGATGAATCGAATCTGTTCTATACAAATCAATGCATTGCACAAAGTACACTCTGGGCAGTAACATCTCTTTGTATTCCAGTCTGTTTGTAAAATATGAAAGAATATAGGCGTATCCTGCATTCGCAAAGTACCGTCGAACACTGGTAGGAAGTTCAGTAGAATCCGAACCTACTATCGACAAGTACCTGCGAACAGCTGTGAAGAATCCTAAAGGTATGAGAGATCAAGGTGCGGGAGTGACCTATTGTTCAAATAAGAAGCAGGCAAAAAGATTTTAAACACCAATTTTACATCACTGGACAATACAGGTTCATGACGTAATATTTTTGTACTTTTACAGTGCTTTTTCCCTGTTACGGCGGAGTGTTTCACTTCACAAATATTGAATAGTTGTCTCATTGCGTCCTTTAGGATTTATAGAATAGTTCGAAAAATCATGCGTTCTTTTTACACACGATTGAGATATTCATGTTTCTGACTTGTTTATCTACGTTTTAAGCATCCTCTTAAGGCAGTTCATCTTTTTAACTTTAAATCAGCTCAACTTTAGAGAGCTTTTTTATCTATAAATGCATCTAAACATGCTGCATATTTTTCTGCCAAACAGTTCAACACAACTTGAAAATGAAGACGGTCTGAGTGCTTGAAGACGGTCTGAAGACTTGAAGACGGTCTGAGTGCTTCATGATATTGTGTGGCAAGTCCACATGAACAACACTTTGTTGTTCATGTGGACTTGCCACACAATACCATGAAGCACTCAGACCGTCCCTAAACTAAATCGTTTTGCAGGAAAACTACAAATGTTGAATCCAGGCCAAACAATCATCCGGTTCCGTCCCTTGTTTGCATCAGCCTTGAAAAGCGCTACCCTGCAAACACATCTAGCTATAAATATAGAACGTTTAGTATTCGGTAAGTCAATCAAAACTTTGCGTTTGTCAAGCTTCAGATTTCAAAATACAGCGCTATAACACTCAGGGTCGCATCCAGTTGATTTTTCGGGGTAAGGGAGGGAAACGATTGTTTGTAATTTATAGTTGTAACTATCAACTAAAAATGTTGTAGGCGCTTTCAACATGTTTTTGAATTTTTGGAGGGGGAACTGCCGGTTTGTCCCCCCCGGTGGTGGACCTGATAACAGTATAACCTTCAGTGGCAGTGGAATGCAACTTGTGCACTNAGTGTACCAATTTTACCACATGAAGACTGGTTGATCAAACTAACATTAACCTCATATCAATGCTACTGTGACAACAAATCATATGCTTTATTTTCAGTGCAAAATTTAACCATGACGGTCAAGGGCGGTATTTTGATCGAAAACGTCAGGTAACTGGTCCTTATTGCAATGATCAACGACGTGTAATCTGTTCGCTCCGCCATGACAACAGAAATTAAGGTTTTGTCAAAATCTGACACAAACTAACTCGCAACCGTTCCTGCGTCTTTTGCGAATAATTCGTAAGTTATGACCTATAACTTGCAGCATGCTTTGCTGGTCTTCAGCCTAACAAAATATACACATTTTTCAGTCGCCAACCACCTGTGAAAACTCGTAGTAGGTGTTCGCTGCAATGAATCTTAAGTTACAAGTGCAGCTGTTTTCGAAGAAATGCACCAAAGATCCAAAATAGAGGAAAAACATCGGTGTAGTTTTGCGTCCCACATTATGTCTAAACAATGTGTATCCTAACATGGTATCGTGTTGCGTGATGAAAAACAAACCGCTCATGAATTTGTGTGTTACGTAAGAGACTTGTAAGCTTTTTCCTCCAGGGGCGCATCTAACTTTGCAAAGCTAGAAAGTGTTCAAGTAATTAGTCTCCAGGAAGATGACCCTTAGCCTTTGTTTGGCATTGTTAAAACGTAATTGATTTAAACACATATTTATTGTTGTCAGGAAAATAGGAAACATTTGGAATGCCGTTTGGGACAAACCTTTAAAGATTTTCGTTTGAAGCTAATAACATATGACAACAATTAAATCGTTAATCAACTCTGCAGCAGTTTTTTGCAAACAGTCAAATATAAAACTAGAAACTTTGTTGTCATCGCACAGTCAATGCCACAGAGACATTTCCCATCATTGAAACCACATCTTCACTATAGATAAGAGCACTTAGAATTGAAATTTTGTTTGACCTTTTCGAACCAGTGTCACAGTCACTGGTTCACGAGGTCTAGCGCATAAAAGCGTCACCTTCCACATTTACTCATGATTTAGGGAAACATTGTCGGCCTGGACACGCCTCTTGTAACTTTACCCGTTTGTATCTATCGTCGCATTAGCTTTACCTTTCCCGCACAGAAATGCGTTGAGGTGGGATAGGGTGATGACCTAAGCTTGACCTGGCTTGCACCTAGACTACAGTCGTCTTTGAAAAGTTGTTTGCAAACGCGACGCCAAAGTGACACCGTAAACACGATGCCCTTCTACCGCAGCCCTTCTCGAGACCACACTAACTCGAAAGGTTGCTGCCGTTAACATGTGCCAGCCTTGTTCTACGTTCAGTTCGTAAAAAAATGGTGAGAGTAACCATCGCAAATGAATCAATTTCTCAACGATGTTTTGGTCACGGGTTTTGACTCGGCAAGAGCCCGAACACAGTGGATCAATGAACAATTGATGAAGATCCCGACGGCTCGTGAGAAACTGTGAAAAACAACTGCAGAGAAGGTATTCGCAAATTGTTTCTTTCTCCAGCGATAAACACACGACTGTCATATGTTTTTGCTTTGGCGAAGCCTACGTCACAATAATGCAACTGTTTTCTTTGTTACCTCACTCAACGTCAACAAAACATTTTCACACAAGGCACGTACCCCATCAGCGCCGAAACACGTGTTGGACGCTTTTACAGAGGCACCGACCAAGACGTTGTTATGAGCGCGTTAAGTCTTGGCTTAAACAAACTTTAAACGTTGCACTTGACCGTTTTTGCTCTGATGTTTTTGCTCTGATGATGTAAAACGCTAAAGCCACGTGAGTCTGACTATGACGAACACCTTTAGGTTGAACTCTTGCACAGTTCAGCGGTTGCCTTGATAGGAACAGAAAGAGCAGCTAGCAGGGTAACACTGCTTCAACGCGTGGTTAGAATTCCTGAAGCCTGCCAAGAGTCGACTCATTAACGCAAAATTCCAAGTAGGGAATTAGATTTATCACGTCTATTTCTTCGTTTCTACAAAACTAGGATATCGCGTTTTAATGGATCTTTGGTTTAGCACCACCGCATTAAGAGCTCAATTTCGACAACCGCTTTCCACAATTTGACCCAAGAAGAAACCTGGTTTGCAGTACACTCACAAGTTGCAACATGCTGCTTTTCCATTTTCATGCAGAAGATTTGCTGCGGATCTATTCAGCTGCATGTTGTACTTGGTTAGATAATTTACATTTGCTGCCGACCTTAACTGGGAGTCGTTTGTTGACAAAAATGTGCTTCTGTAAATAGATTTGAAATGTCTGATATAGTCATTGATCTAATGTTGTGTACAAGTGAGAAAAATCTCATTGTGCTTGTAATAATTCAAGTGTTGATAGCTGTGAAGCGATTTTCGATTTTTCTGAAATAATGATGCAGCTAAGAAGAATTGGGAGGGTCCTTCTGTTGTTTGACCGATTGCAAGCTAAAATGCTGGTTAGGTTGAAAAAATAATTTTTTGATTTATTAGTTACCGACAATCAAAGAGTTCCGTCGAGACACAGCAAAACCGTAAAAATTTTTAATATAAGTGATCACTGCTCCTAAATTAAACGTGGTCTTATCGATAAGTTAACATTTCGAAGAAGTAAATTTTTCACAACTGAAATTTTAGCATCTTTCAATATTCACAGAACTTACCCATGATGTCCCATAAATTTGAAAGATTTTGAAGAAACAAAAGGTTTGTCTCTACTGCTTCGCTGACACATTATAAGACTTAGAAACGTCAGTACGCTTGGCTACATTTCAGGCAAACGCTTGATTTTTAAAGCTCAACTACCGCAAACAACAAGGAGGCGTTGTTTTGCTCAACCACAATCGTGTGATCAGCAGCTTTTTCGCATACGATGAAGGGTTGCAGGATAAACGACAATTGCTATTCTGATCCCAGCAGCATTTTTCATGAAAGCCATGAATGTTGTTTCTGCCGATGGCTAGCGTCATACGTTCGCACAAAGGATTAGTTCGGGTTTATCTTTAGAACCTTCACAGTTTAGCATTTCTTATAAAAATGGTAGTCCAGCGATAGGCAGGTTGCTCTCGGGAAACATTGCTCGGGTTTTGTCACCGGCGTTCCAGCATTGCGTCACTCTTTTCAACGTCATCGCTTTTGGTTGCAGTAGAAAGTAGTCGTGCGACATTTTGACCCCAAAGTGGGCTCCGACACGACGCCCAATTGCACTTGATCCGCAGGGCGGCCAGCCTCTCGGTCTGCCTTATTTACTACATCTGCGTTTGACACGGCGATGGAAAGATAGCATCTGCCCAGGGCCAGCTAGGTACAGGACAAGCATTCTTTCACGTACTTCACAGAAAAATGCTTTGCTTAAGTCGCATTTCTAAAGTCGCCCGACTGGGCAAGTTTTTAGTTTGTTAAGACTGCCAAACGTAAGTAGCGAGTAAGCAGGAAGGAATTTTTTCTTTCCTGGCAAATGGCACTTTAGAGAAATTTTGCATCGAGCTTTCGTTTTTCTTGTCCCGCTTGGCAAGTGCTCATTTCCCAAATCTCCTTCGCATGGGCCATTGCACGATGCTACATTGCGTTGATCTACAAAACCGAGGGCTTTCTAACCGACTCTGGGGAAAACTGGCTACAGAAGGATTACACACTTGAGTTTCCATAAAAGTGTATAAAAAATGCGGAGTTGGAGTGATGCAGAATCACTTATTCAGGTTTCCTGACAATCTATTGATCTATGGCGTAGCTTCTTGCTTCTTTGAATTAATTTTCTTTGAACATAGTAAATCCGTTAAATTAAACCTTTTGTCTGAGTAACGCTTTTGAAACAGAAAACCAGTTGGAAAACAGGATACGCTGTAAGCGTTTGATTGATGCTGTGTTGTTAACGTCTACAATCTCGATTCAAACTGTTCAGACGAACTTCACGATCAACTGCTGATGTTGCTTTATGTTTATCACTGTGACAGATAGACATTTTTTGCAAAAAAACACAGTTTTTCAGTCATTTGCCAGAGCTCAGGCATGCGCAACGAGAACCCTGCGAAAGGCAAACACTGACGTATAGCGTTACTGCTCGGTACTGCATTCGAAAAGCCTGCCGAGGAAGCAAGTCGAGTTTTAGTATTGTTTTAAAGAATCGCCGGCGTGTAAGATTTCAGTTAATTTTCGTAATCGGCACATTCAGGTAAAAATTTTTGGTGAAAATGTCAATGCGAACTGCGCAGATCTGTTTAACACGACTGGGGTCATTGCCCTTAACTTTTTACGAAAACGCCAGTGTTCCGAAAATGTTTGTATTTGTTTGAGCCAAATTTTTGACCACCAACCACGTGTATTTAAACTTGTTGCCGCTCGAGAAGTGCTAGGGTCCGATTTCAAGCGTTACAGAATTCACAGACACCACCGGCACGGCCATGGCCTTCTTGTGCGAAGTTGGACAATTTCGAGAGACACCAAACGCGCCTCGCGTCTTCCAAGCAACTAGAACCAAGTTCTTTGCGCAAAATTCCAGCTCGTACCTCGTGTCCATTTCAATTTTTACCGGTCGCCCTTTCTGTTTGTGCATTCGCATGACCACGTTACTAATGATCAAAACCCACTGGCGCTTCAAGTGGCGACGTCACGCTTTACTGATTCAAGCAAAAGAAACAGATTTTAACTCCCAAATCGATATTAACATGAAGAGTTGACGCAATATTTGAATTGAAAAACGATTTACAGCTTCGTGAGCTCTGCTCATCTCAATAAGCTGACATCATTATATAATGTAAGTGAAAAGTCTTGCTTTCAAATATCTGATCAAAATGACGGTTTGCAAGTGTCTTTTGCATTCTTGGTGCGTGATGACTAGTATGAGGTTAAACTGGTGCTTGCCATATTACAGCCGATATCAAATCAGTGTATTATCGGCTTAAGTTCATTCACTCCTCAGAAATTAACACAGCAGTAAAATCTTCTATTATTCTTTTTTTCTGGTACCAAACCTGCTGCGACAAACCGCACTGCTAATGATGCTGGGTGAAAAATGAAGAACTTTTTGTCTTCTCCACAAAAAATCCGGATAAAATTTGGTCATTTTCGCAGCCGCTTTCCTTTGATACCAAACAAAACATTGCACTGATGTTTGAAAGTTAAAAATTAAGCCTTTTGTCCACAAAAGCATGTATTTGTTTGTTGCGTCTATGTTCATGTGTCTTCACTCTATCCACGTTTGTTGTACTTTTGCTGCATTTACAAAAGTATAATATCTGGTCTGGTGTTGTTCAACGTCCGAACTCATATCGTGAAGTGCGTATTCCGTGAATGTTTTTGAGTAACAGAAAGTAAAAAAAGCACAAAGTGTGCATTTGTTTAAAATGAAACAAACTACCAATGCATTGTGCTCATTTGTGTCTTGACAAAGTAATTTCAGTCGTAAAGCTCACGCATCCTCGTTCTCGCATGAGTCATGCTAACTTAAGCGTTGTGAAATTACATTTGCTATAACATTTAAAGAAGCTTGAAGCATTTTGGTGCAAACCGCCATCTTTGACGCTTAATGTCTCAGGTCTTAATTCTACATCATCGGACGTTGGCATTCGTAAATACTTTCACTGTATTAAACAAACGGTGATTTTTCAGTTGTTTCGTGTAGGCCTTTCGTATTTTCTAGGATTTTGTTGCTTGATTTTGGTTTGCACCGTCGGTGATCTGCGACAGCTGTGTTTTTTTAGTTAAAGTTTGCGTTTTTCGTGACTCAACATATTTCTTTGCTGTGTTTTTGAGGTCGTTTCCATCTTGCTGCGTTTTTTGCTTTGAAGTACTGCTTGATTGGAAAATTGTATTACCTTGCCCACAAACGTGTTTATGACGCAATGAAATATGATTAAGTTCGTCAAAAGTAACGCATCTGGTTTGAAAAGAGTGACATTTTTGGCATCGCACTCATGGTGGGTACGTTTGATTCTTTTGTTTAACTCAGTTTGTTTCCCAGAACATAGCTTATGACACGAAATTCTTAACACTAATCGACTCAAACAATAGCATCTTAATTTGTTGCTACAGAAACTTAGGCAAGATTATTTTTTTCACTAGGTCGTCCTAAGCAAATAGATCACTTCGTAAATTTTAAAGAAGGGCTAGCTCGCTTATGGTTTTTATTTAAATTTCTTGCTGTACCAAACTAAATGGTCGACCAAACCAAAGCTTGCAAACTCTTGAAACTCTGTTGCTTTGGCGACAAGCGAGCTTGTATTGGTTGTATGTTTGCAGATGAAAAATACAAGAAAATTTACTGTGGCTCACTTACCTTTTGATTGTCAAATTTATCGCGACAGGTTTGTAGAAAAACACAAATGTAGCTTTGTTTCCAGATTGGTCGAGATCATTTTTTAATGACTTTGGAAAATATTCCGATTGATTGTGTAAAATTCTTGAAAATTTGTTGTGACTTTTATGACAATTCTATTCAGTTCTAATGATCAGTTGAGCCGTGTCGTCTCGCCGTTTTACCCTAATTTGATAAAGTTTGGAAATGTTTTTCGACATTTTTATTTATAAATAAGTTTTCACGGGGAAAACCGCACGATTTATTGCATGGTTTCCACCTGAAGTTTCACACAGTTAGCGTAAGTGTATTAAAAACATCTTCTACCTTTGTTTCATGAAAAAGAACACCGTGACATCTTCTGCCCTTGAAATATATGTTAAAGTTTGGTTGGTCGTTTGCAGTTTTCAATTAACTCACTCACTTGCAATCTTTGGCCCAACTGCCAAAAAGTTGGAAGTAATGGCACGAAGAGGAAACTTGTACATCAAACGCATAACTCTTATGACTTGCACGCCCATTAGAGACCATTTCATCATATCTTTCCTGTCAGACAATCAATGCTCGCCTGCGGTTAGTTTTCTGCTTTAAACCGGTAAGATCTTTAAGGCTGAACCAAAAGCACGAGCAGTGTGCTGACCAGTTGTATCTTTATGCTTTTAAGAGACGAATGCGAAACGACCAAAATAAACTAACCATGGTGTTTAGGGAAAAGACGGCTAGATAACAGTCTGGAACCACCTGGACTCACGAATCAGTCAAGGTTGTCAGTTTAAATTAAACATCTCGCAGAATGAAAATTGAGTTGCTATAACT
>JGI24022J15233_10008491_pt1 | contig 11477 bp, 10 predicted proteins | sample Ectturendosymbi2_FD_15233 | JGI IMG/M metagenome (IMG submission 15233)
TAAGATCAGACAAATATTTTAAACAGTATCGCTGCGAAATAACCTATGCCGTCGTTTTTGCGTGCTCGTTGAAACTTCTGCAGAAGTCACCTGACTGGTTGTGCCTTCACGCGATGGCTATGTAGTCATATTTTTGATGGTGTCAGATTACCTGTTCCATCAGTGGTGATGTGCGTGTCCAAAGGTGTGCAGATCCGTCCACCGATCACCAGGTATTTGTTTGCAACTTACGTCCGGTAAAACCAAACAGGATTTGCACTAACATGCAAGATCAAAAGGTCCTACTGAATAAAGTCGGAAGACCTGGTGGACAAGCTTGTGAAACGACGTTTGCTGACAATACATTGCCTTTGTTTCATGATCTTCCGGGATACACAGTCACAGCAGACGCAGAAGAGAATTGGCGGCTGCTCAAAGCAACAGTCATTTCAATCATTTGCTTGTGTTTGTGAAAGGAAAGGCGTTGATGTAGCGATTGAGGGCAAAAATAAGACCTGATGTGAAGCCATCGCGCGTTAACATAGAGCCAGCAGAGTCATCAAAAGCTGATGAAAATTGTGATGTGTGCCAGACGACACAGGGCAGCTGCCACTGCTACATTCCCAATCAGAAAAGCGAGTGTGAGGTTTAGGAATCGAAGTTAAAATTCAACGTGAATATTTTTTCCCATTGCAAGCTGAAAGTAAATATTGTGTTTAGACTGATTTTTTATTTTTGCAATTCACACCTGTAATTTGTGCGACATGCTGGTGTAGTGCACCAGCAGGAAATGGGGCTATGTAAAATGACTGACACGGATTAAAACTATTTGTCTGTGCCACCACACGTCTTTTCTATTATCATTATTGAAATCTGACCTGAAGAAAATATCATAATCGTTTCACCCTGCATTTTAACTGTAATGATCAAAGCAATTGGAGACTTCAAACGACATGAATATATAATTGTGATGACGAAAGAAGTTAGTGCACATAAATTTGGCTTACCGTAGAATTGGATAGGTAAGCTGTGAGAGTAAATAGTTCACACCAGTAAACGTTTCAGTAACTTCGGTGCGAATGCTCCCTGAAAAGGATAAGACTTTGTGTAAATTATAACTTTTTTCATCACCAGTTGCTTTAGCCATTTTTGACTCTGACTGATCAACAAAACCAGTGGTGGTCAATCGTGACCAATTAAGATGACGTAATTTTGACAACTGCTTAGTTTGCAAAACCAGCAGCAACTCTCTAAGTTAAGGCATCTGATGTACATGTTTTAAACAAATCCAAGGGCCGGAGGTCTTATTGACGGAAACAAAAAGGTACTGCTAATGTCCTTCACCATTTGATGCAGTACTAGTTTACTTTTCTCTAGTCTGTAAGCCTTTCTGCCGTTTTCTGCTTTGCTAATAGTTATTACTTAGGTGGTACTCCTCAAAATTACTGAATTATTTCAATGCACCTAATACCTTAACAAATATCCATGTAATGCATTCTTCTTTAAATTATTTCTAATGGTCTCAATTTCAGTCAAGCTGAAGCTTACAGGAGTGTTCAAGTTAATTTACTCAGAAGCAAAAAGAGCCATAAATTTATTTTTTGTTGTTTTGTTGTGGTTTAAATGAAACCAAAGCCGTTTGTACTAAGCGATACGATCACTTTTTTTCTTCAATGACTCTTTGACACGTTTTGGCATTGATTCCACAAATTTTTGGCAGTCGTGAGCAATATTTCATTACAGAACCATAAGGCAACAATAGCTCCATGGGCTTGGTTAGGGTGGTGCAATCGTTACCTACTCGCTGCGGTATGAAACTTCACGAATTTTCGATGGGTTTCATATCGGGTGAGTTCCCAGGCCAATCAACAACCTTGACATCCTGCTCTTCTAAAATTGTTTCACTTTTTTTTGCAGAATTACAGGGAGCCAAATCTTGTTTGAAAATATCCCCTCCAGCTCTAAGCGTTCATTCCATTTCCCTAACCACTTTCTGTCGCATCACCTCGCTTTGTTTTTCTGTATACATCATCCCTGTAATAGCGCAATGTGATCGAACGACCTGGAAGTTTAAATCCCCCAAAAAATTCTTTTTGGGATGTTTAACACTTTGGATGATGATGTTCCTTTGTGACCTTCTACCCATAACTTTTCCTGATATGACAACACTGCTAACCTTGCACCAAACACGGACTTTCGTCGGGAAAAAATTTTTTTTCAATCTTCTGCACTCCGTTATTGGCACTTTGTGCTCATGAAAGTCTGTTGCATCGCATTTCTCAGTCAAAAGTTGGTTTCGTTGCGGCTTTCTGGCTTTTCTGCCAGCTAAAACCACCCTTCTTTTCACAAGAGACGCACTAATTTGTACTTCAGGATACTCCAAATCGTTTTGTGGGTCAATACTAATTTTTCTTGTGTTGATTTTTGCTATTTATCATGATATGTGCATGACATTTGGAGTTGGTTTCATTTTTGACCATGTTTTTCCTTTTTGAGGGTAAATTGCCCTGTTGCCTTGACCTGTCTAATAACACGACATACTGGTCTTTGACCTACTCCAGTCATGTTGGTAACATCCCACAATGACCTTTTACAATATGGATGAAGGGTTAAAATAACAGGCACGCCATTTGGGAGTAGTACCTGCCATTTAATTTCAACTTTTTGCAGTCAAACGTACCACCAGAAACAGCCTGAAGGGGACTTACCTAGTGAATAAACGACTACCATAATGACGTCATACTTGTACCTATTGTTCGCGAAAAGCATTATACAATGTTGTTTGTTCATTGCTTCAATATAAAAATCAAGTTTCTTCCAAATAAAGCATGTTTAAGCTTGTCCAAAGTTCTTGCACATGAAAAAATCCAAGTGAGCCAATTAATTTGCACACTCCTGTATATCTTAGCTGACCAAAATGCTAGTTTGATGAAGGGCACCGACAAAATATAGTTCAGGTCGATTACTTGCCTACTTTACAAGTCATTTCGCTATTGGAAGATAGCTGTTGCAAACCATTAATTTAATACTCTGATCAAATAATTATTGCTTTCCAAGGTAATTTTAACAGGGTAAAACCTATTTCTATATCATCAGTGAGACCCATTTTTTTGTTGACGCTCGAAACATTTTCTCGGCTTTGCAATAACCTTTAATAAGAAACTGCTGAAGTGGTGGTTTCTTTTATTGCATTTCGAAGTTGTGACAGTTAGACCATTGGTGGTTTTGAAAATGCCATAAACGCAACAAATCGGCATGATTTCTTATGCTGAAAAAGACAACGCTTCCCTTTTCTTTTGTTTACATAAGAAAGTTGGAATTTTCCATTCTTTTCCACGTTAGTAGCAGACTCTTAAATGAAAAAGCAAGAGGAAAGGAATGATTTATGGTTGCTGGATGCAGTCCACCTTTTTTGACCAATTTGATTATTTTTAGATTCTATGCATACTTTATGGTATTAAACTTAGTCAAAAAGCAGGAACACGCGCTTAACCTGTTTCATTGTAAATTGGCAAATTTGCTGCTCTTATTCAAAACGAAACGCTGTTTGAGAAGAGAATAGCGAATTCTGTGAAATACGCATACAACATTTCTCACTCTCAGTTGCCTCTCAGAATTTGTGAAGAATAAATTCAAACATTACAGAGTGGCAAGGCACTTTGACTGTATTTTTCCGGAAATATTTACTATTTCAAAAGTGATGCCAAGTTGCAAAACAAAACGCTGTATGTGATTTTTGAAACCATTTTAATTATACGCATCAAAAACTTAATTGTTTGGGTGGTTATTTGTCACAGGTAAGTAGTGGCAATGATGTGAATAAAAGTGGGCAGTACACTTTTGCTGAATACTCGATAACCTTGTGTACTTTTCATTAACATTTCTGCCAATGCAATATCGCATGATCTAACAATAATGCTTTCAGCAGAACGCTCTACATGCAAACAAAATTGAGTCCCTCTTTCTTTTTTAACTGGACACAGCACTTTGTTTAAACAATTTTGATGGCATTCACCTGCGTGTGCCTTTGAAAAACCTAGTCCATATCAGGAATAATGAAACGGAAGCAGTTGTACCTGGATGCAGTGAGAAAGTCGTTATGTTTTATCTTGCGATCGTCGGTGTAGTTCAGAAGCAAAAAGTATGTTGGCGACTTTCGTGTTGCCATAAACTTGAACGTGTTCAAAGAAACTAAGATCTTCAGTGTCTTGGTTGAATACGTCAAAGTCCAATCTTTTCACCCACCTATGCAGGAAATGGGGCTATGTTACGGTGGAAAATACCGTCCATTTATATTTGGACAACAGTAATGCAGTTTGTAAACGAATGTACTCCTTTCGCATACCACTGCACACAGTATAGCTTACTTTCAGATAATGTCAGACTCGTAATACCCGTAAGTTAGCGAGGAGATATTGATGATCCTTACGGGTCGCTTCCTGGCATGAGACGTCATTTTGTCCAAGAGCAGGTTGGTGAGAAGGAAAGGTCCGAAGTGGTTGATGACAGAAACAAAGTTGTATCCACTCGCTGCTTTACCCGTGGCACCAAGTACACCTCAAATTGTAGTGTTATTTGATTTTGATGAAAAAGCTTCGTATTGTCTCATAAATGTAGGAATAAGGAACGTAAAATCACCCATCACATTGTGTTCCGTTAGATTAGTCAATTTCGAACGTCTTTGAACAAAGCCAAATGAATACAATTAACAAGAAACTCGATAAATATACATAACAGAGTTTACCAATAATAAATGTAAGAATCATACCAAGAAATTTTTCATTACACTTGTACAACGTCACATATTGTGCAACCTTTCCGGTATTGGAACATCATCCATGGGAATAGACTTACTAATGACGGAACAATTGCACTTTTGCAATTTCACATTAGAACATGCTCTTTTGGTTCATTTGAAATAAATCCTGCGACAGTTGGTTGGGTAATAAAGCATTAAAACGTTTAAATAAAACAAATTAAACTTCAAAATATTCAACATAAAAGTATTTTACTTTTCTTAGAGAATAGATAAACGTAACGGCTGAGGATACTTTTGAGCGTCATAAGCTCCACTGAGCAGTGGATGTCATTTGCGAATAAACATTTGAAAAGCAAGTTATTTCATAACAACATTCATTCTACATTGCCTAACAGTGAGAATGTTCCTGTGCCCACTTTCATTAGCCAAGTTCATTTTTCAGTGCTTATGCGTAAATTGTTATTATGTTCGTTTGCTGCTGAATGCAGAATATATACTCTAGCGTTCTACAGAGTAAGAACGTCTTATCGTTATCATTAACTTAACTGTAGGTACGTCATGGACGTCGAATTTGTTCTCGGCTTACATCCATGTCCAATAACTTCAACACATTTTTAAAAGTTTGTATTGTATCCCGCTGAGGCAGGTGGAAAGATAATTACAAGTTTTCAAACAATTATTTGCGCGAAGAACAGGCTAATTAATAAAACTCCTGCAGTATTTTTTCAATTGTAGGAATTTTCTGATTTTGATTATCTGGTTCTTACGTCAACTTATGTCAACAAAATTGAGGTATTAATCATATTGCTTTAAAACTAAGGACCATGGATGTAACGCTAAGAAAAAAGGTGTGGGAAGGCATCCACAAACATAGACATTTTAAAACAGCTCCAACTTTTTTTAAAGCAAAACGTGAAAAAGGTGTGCGAACGCCGTTCCCACGCGTTCCCGTCCCACTACACTCCTGCTAAAGCAGTGGTTCTCAACCTTCTGATCTTGGCGGACCCCTTTTGGTGCTGTCAAAGCATCTTGGCGGACCCCTTTTGGTGCTATCTATTGCATCACAATAGGCCTTCCCTGCGGGGGATAAATCTCAATAAGCTCTTGTATTGTCCCATCACAATAGGCAATTAAGCAAATGTTCAAGCCTATTTCAAAAAGCGATGATAAACAGCAAAAAGTTTCAAAACTCGTAATTTATATTTCAAAGTTCTCACGGACCCTCTGAAAACGTTTCGCGGACCCCCAGGGGTCCGCGGACCACCGGTTGAGAAACACTGTGCTAAAGACTTGATATTGTGTTTGAGAAAAAAAGGAAAGTGTGTCAATTCTGTCGATTGCTCAAACAGTCTCCACCGGTGCAACCGTTCTAAATAGTTATCGTTGTCATCAGAACATTTGATAATCCTTTTCTCACAAATCAAATTTATATGATGAACGTAAAAGAAATGATACCATCTTGGTAAATAAAACATGCTTTGGATTTTGCAGCTTTTAGTGAAAATTAGATAGAAAGGTTTGTTTAAAAGTTAACCACTTACATTAGAAAAGCAAACCATTTGGCCAAAAACTTGTTTTTCCCAGGGTTAATCCGTTTTATGACATTTTAATTTGTTTTGTAAGAAAGCAAATTTAATTCCATAATCAGTTCAAACAGTTGAAAGCGATCAAACTTCTCACAGAACAATACGTCCACACCTCAAAATGCAAAAAATATATTTTCGTTACCTGCATTGTTAACCAATACATCTTGATTTTCCTCAGCTTCTTGAAATGTTTTTGCAAATTTTCTTGCGGAATCAAAATTTCCAAGATCAAGGCTGTACGCTGCAATCTGACAATCAAAACTCGGCAATTGAGGGAATTTTTGAAAGAAACTTCAGTATTCTTGTAGGTCGGCTGTACATCGTGTCTCATTAGTGTTCCAGGAAATGTCACTGGAAGAAAAAATCTCCCTGTTTGTTGGAGCAACTTCCGTTTGTTTGGTGCGCAGTTAATCCGACAAATCATTCGTTTTCAATTTCCTCCAACGATAGCATCTACCAAATAATAACTTCAGACATAAAATTTGAGATAATGCGTTTGTTGGTGTCAATGCTTTTGAATCTATCATCATCGCAAAAGGATAACTATTGTTGATATTTCAACTCAAAGCAACAACCTATCTCTTCTGTTAAAAATAGATATAAAGAACAAGTGTGAACTTTTCTTAAAATATTTTCACGGGTAGTTTCCTACCCTGTTGCCCAACGATCTGGGACTCGCGGTAAAACCTTGTAGCATTTTGCCCGCGACTAGTCATGCTGTAGCAGTTTACACAAACGAGTAAAAATCTTTCAACGTTGAGAGCAGTAGAACAAGCATTTTTTCAGATCCAACAAAAGATTTCAAGCCCAGTGATTTCAAATGTATTTCAAGTAGTTGTCATCCACCTAATTTTTCCAATGTAAAAATGTCTAAAGAGATTAAAACAAATCGTTCTTTTTCCATGTGGGTTCCATTAATAGAAGTATCTTCATAAAACTATTTTGTTAATCTTTCACAGGTGGTCATAATATAATAACCTCTCCAACCCATGATCTAAGATCTAAGTCATTATTGAGGAAAATGTGCACAGTTTTGCTGCTTTCGGCAATGTTTGTAACAGTGCAAAAACATCTACTTATCCTTAAACAGGTAAGACAACGGAATGTAAGCTCAGGTTTGAACAGGTTTTGAGAATAAACATCTCTCATTTCAGCTCTTGCACTGCATCCATCAAGGACAGCGATTAGAAGTGCATTGGTAAGCAAAAAGGTAAACGTACAGCAAGAATAACAGCAGCTTCTCAACCGAGGCTTACATTGTTGTTTCCCGTGTCTTTGATAATTTCATCTCTCGCTATCTCTGATTTTTCCAAATTTCTTGAAGCAATCACCACTCTTGCTCCCAGCTTGGCAAATTCAAAAGCTGCAGATTTTCCTATTCCCGTATTTCCCCCTGTAAAGCGGCGAAAATCAAACTGGAACAATCTGGCTTTTTCAAAGTATAAATTAACTGTTATTCTAAAGTTTACTTGTCTACGAAAAACACAGGAGTTTGAAAAACTTCTAAACTATTTTCAAATGTGCTCCTATAAGCGCATATTTCCAAATTCTAAGAACCAGGATTTGAAATTGAAGTTGAAACAAGGCATTGTGCATATAAGCGTTCATCATGTGGCCTACTACTGGCTGCAAAATGTGGATATAAACTAATTGTTGCTAAATGGAAAAGACATAAAATGTTTAGTGCGCAGGAAGAGATGCCGATCTGCTTTCCTGATCCTTGCTGTCTTGTTCACTGCGGTGGTCTTTGTTTGGTTGGTATAGATTTTTTCGGTCTTTTGGTTATGTTTCGGTTTGGCTGCGTCGCTTGTATGGAATTTCGGATGTGGATTAGCTTGAACTTATCCAGGTGGTTATATGCTAACATGATTCTCTCTTGTTATTTAGGCCGTTTTAGGGGTCAGCTACAACGCAAATTGTCCTTTTTTTGCAAAGCACAAGTTGCACCTTTACGAATCACTTCAACCATTAATGCCCGAATTTCAAAAATTTGAGTTTTTGGGTTCTACCGTAATATGTTATTCGAGATGCTGTCCTGAAAGTAGTTTGAGATTGTCTTTCGTGAAATTCATTTTTTAAAGTCCTTTTTTTGGCCGTTATGTATATCATAAGCTGGGCATTTAAGAGTATGTCTGCTGCTAATGTGGCCTATATGTTGAATCGTCATTTCCATGATATGCACAGGCGCAATTTCCAGTTTTTGACACATTTTATTAAAAAAGAGAAAGGTCTTCCCTGCAAGGACTGCAAAGCCACTATATTGGCTTTGACTTTGTTCTGTCATAATTTGCCGACCGATAGAGCTAGAGAGCTGTTCAAACCCTCTAAAGAAGCAAAACATCTCCTAGGATCGTTTTTTAAAAAATCGGGCACTTTTATGTTCAAACATTTTTCGGTGTAGCGTCACAACTGGGGAGGTTTGGAAGTTTTTGGTGACGTAATTGGCCTCTGAGAAAAAGATCAAGTGGCAATGTAAGTGTTTCTTTTTAATATACAAAGTAAATATGCACATTTTTATAGCCCCTGAATGGCCATCTGGCATTAGTGCTAGGCAAGCTATGACCAAAAATCAGTAGGCTAATTAATTAATAAATCCACTGGGCCATGACTGTCTGGATGAAGTCCCATTTGAATTTGAGCAAACGANTTTGCTGCATTTGCCACATGCACCAAACAATCTTTGAGTATCTGTGCACTTTTTGTCCACTACGTTATTCATTTAACCTTACAACGTAAAGAAATCCTTTGTTTGTTTGGGGACGAACACCTAATTTTGCTCTAACGTTAGCTCCTGCTGGCAAAGAATCACAGTCTGACTTGAGAAAACCAACAGTGAAATCTTTCAGTCAACACATTTGCACAATGCCCACAGATTTGCGAACGTAAACAATGGCCAAAACCACTTCCTTGCTTAGGTTCACATAAAGTACAGTCCTGTCAACTTATCATAAAGATCAACATTCCCCACCTGATGAGGCTTGGTTGAGTAACACCACCAACACTTTTTTTTTTCTTTCTTTTCCAGTGATTGCACTTCCCTAAATTCAAACAACTCTTAAGTTTGTGGAATTAGTTATCATTGTGACTTGGTTCTTGTTACTCAACCTCACCAAAGTCACTTTTCGCATTTTCAACCGAGCAGCAAGGACCTCTTTCAGACTAGGTTTAGTGAATCAGTAACCAGCAAATAGCGGGTTGGTCTGCTAGTAATACGGTAGTCCCATAGAGTGTTCACATCACACAATGTGCTCTGCTGTAAGACACTGTCTTCCAGACCATTGATTTATAGACTAACTATAGCACACATTAGCTGTCCACAAAGTCTTCCAAACTTTTTTCGAGGGTCACATAAGCTATTACACAGTAGCCGGAGGGTCGGATATCTTACGTAATGTGATTGATTGTTTTTGTGTGTTAAATTCTAGCAAATCAACAAGTTCTTCGTAAATATATCATTTTTTCATTAGTGACAAAATGTCTTCGCGGACGAGGAAATGCCTTCGTGGACCAGATTTGACCGGAGTCCCATAGTATGGAAACCTTGGTGTAACAAAGAATTATTATGAAACTTCGAATCAATTGGTGTCTGGTCTAGAATATTCCATCCAGCACTTTTACCTTGCACACCATTGCCAAAAGTAAGGTCAAAGCGTCAAAGGCAGGGGAGAGTATAGTTGGGTAATATAACTGTGCCCATAGCCCTTTCAACACTACTGATACTGCAAGGCAAAGTATTATCATGCAGACTATACTTGACAAGACTCAATGGTTCAGACTCACTACATTTTGAATTCAACACCGTTTGATTCTCACTCTTGAAATTTGTTTTGAAAAAGCAACCCTACTCTAACCTCTAATTGTCTCACGAGACACTCGTTACTGCTCAACGTATGATCTTTCATACACTGGGTAATCAGTGTTTCCCAATTGAAAATATGAAAAGTTAGATGAAAACCTTGGGTAGTAGGAGGATGCTTATCATGCTAGCAAACATAACCAAAGGCCAAATCATGCATCAAAAGATATGTTCTGGGTATGAAACCTCACTAGTCAGTACCTACCCCCAAAATTTTCATTTTTTAAAACCTACTTATATTATTGTTAAAATTTTACCAACTTGTTGTCACTCCAAAAACTGCAGTTTCTCATGGATCATAAACTGCCTCTATGTAATAACATACCAACCACAAATCATAGTGAAACGTTTTTAGCTTTCCTTTTATGTGAATTTTAAGAAGGCCGCTTTTGCGTTTGAATAATCATACGCTGGGCATTAATGGGTTAAAATCCATTTCAAGAAAATCAACATATCGATCTTTTCTAAGGCAGGACTATTCTGGAGATGTTGCTTCAGCTTAAAACGCTTCAGCCTATTTGATACTAAACTATACCACGCTGTATAATGCTTGTTCTACCTAAATTTGAAGGATTCTTACTTGCATTGCAAAAAAACGCGTTCTTTGCAACTCATGCATTTCATTGGAAATGAGAACAAACGCGAAACTCCAAATCCTAGCACAGAGGTTCCCAACCTGCGGTACATGTATCCCTAGAGCAGTAGTGGGCGATTAGCGGACCGCGGGCTGCATGTGGCCTGCCACAACGTTTTCAGTGGCCCACGGAAGCAATTAGGAAAAACCTTTAGATCTGAAAATTCCTCCAACTTGAAACAAATGTCAGTGCTGAAGCTTACTTGATCCGAGACTTCCTTCTATTTCCATTAGAATTTACCCCCTTCCGCTGAACGTGGCCTTCTCAAGTGGCCACCGAGCTAAATTAATTGCCCACCTCTCCCCTAGGGGTACATTTGCCTATCCGAAGGGGTACCTTCAAAGTTAGCGATAGAAGAGGAATATATATTTACATATCTTTTATTTCCAAATATTTGTCAATATATCAGTGAATATTACTTTCGAAAGCCATTGTATGCTTATAGTTACATATACCTATGATTAATCATGATAAAATATTTTGTCACAAAAAATTTTAGGGATACATGTTCATCTGTTGAAATGGTGAAGGGGTACATGCTCATCTGTCGCAATGCTGTAGGGGCACATGGTCAGAGAAAGGCTGGGAACCCCTTCCCTAGCAGAGGCAGTCTGATCAAATTGCAGCAGTTCATTTGCACGGTACGTTCTGAATAATGATCG
>JGI24022J15233_10008495_pt1 | contig 11475 bp, 6 predicted proteins | sample Ectturendosymbi2_FD_15233 | JGI IMG/M metagenome (IMG submission 15233)
TAGCTTTCTGTACGCTTGAAGGAACCTCAGCCTTTGCAAGGTTGTTAGAATTTTGCAAGACATTTTCCACATAGTTCCGAATTTCATTAATACTGATTTCATGATGAAAACTTTACTAAATTCCCTCAGTTTTTCTTCTGCAGCTAACCAAGGTACAACTACTTCCTCAATATTCCAAGAATTGGGATCGAGAAAATTAATCAGATCAAATAAATCAGATCATGAAATATGATATCCTTTGCAATTTGATCAACTATTTTTGCAGCAATTTTGCGAGAATGAAGTCGAACACCCATGTCAACTCCATTTCTTATTTGAAGTTTAATCTCATCTTCAGTATTAGAAAATGGCCTGCATCTTTTTGCCAAACTGTAGACTGTATTTAAAACTCTGAAAGTAGAGGCAATATATTTCTCATTCATTTTATCAATGCTTTTCCTAATTGCGTCACACACATGATACTCTTCTTGCTTTACACATAGCCTATGTGCCTTTGATGAAAAATGCTCCTTCATTTTTTTCCTGAGAGACGCTTGCATAATGGTTGTCGTCTTCCTGAGGCTTCGACACTGCAGTTTGCCCATTCAGGTGAAACTCGAATTCCTTTTATGTTCATACAGTCACATTTGGCACAGTGATCACAACCAAGTTTCTTGTTACGAGCAATCAATCCATCATATTTTTTTGAAAATTCTCGTATTGCATCGTATTCCAGCAGTATGGCAGAGATGATGCAGCATCTGTCTGATCTCCCGGTGATAGAGTAGTTACAGTACACTTATCAGATGTAGACGTTGCATCTGTCCCATCTGCCGGTGACACAATATTTACAGTAGACCTATCAGTAACAGACGTTGCATCAGTATTATTCTTAAAATGATGGATGTGTATCATCTGTTGCAATCTCACTTGACCACTGCTCATTTTGAAAAAAACACACGTGAGCTACTTGGATCTCAAAAATCGGGGTGTCATATCAGATAAGATGCAAAAACCCATTGACAGTAAACAGTAATGCCAGCCGGTTCGCTGATCTCATAAAATTCCGTGAGACGGTTCTATAGAACCGGCGCGAACCGGCTGAATCCCAACACTGCAACCAGCCAAAATGTGTGTACCTGCTGGACTACTTGCAATAACAACAACTCTTGTACTGTACGCTAATTCAACAGTGACAAAGAGAGCACAAAAATTTTATCTTTATGTCCGCAATCATGTTCATTATTTAGCAATGCAGTGAATCACTTATTCAATGTTAACCTAAATCTCTTTTCTTTTCAACCTCTTTCAAAACTGACCTCCAATTTCAAGAAGTCAATACATTTTCACCAAGCTCATTACCTAATTTTTAGGTACGGCAACTGCGAGTTAGACTACTAGTCAGCTATGCTGTACAGACAGAAACTGGTACTTGGTTCAATTTCAACGCTGAAAAAACGTTTTGGTAATGCCTTATACACCATTATTTTACTATGATCTANTAGCAAATGCATTTGAAAGCTGAAAAAGGATTCGTCTGAACAGTGGCGTACGCAGAAAATTTCCGAGGGGAGGGCCAAAGCGTAGGCGTAGCCAGGGAGGGCCAAAGGGGCCATGCCTCCCCAAATTTGTAGAAAATATAGTCATTTTGTGCTTTGAGAGGCGTTTTTCTAAACAAAATAGTGTTATTCGCCTAAAATCAAACATTTTAGTATACACTCAGGCCCGTAACCCCCCTAGAAAATTTTTCGCTCCCCCTGGAAAAATTTGTTGGATATATTTTGAAGCTATTGGACATAGTTGAAAAAATTTGGTCCCCTCTCAGAAAACTCTTTGCCCCTCCTGGTGTTCCGAGCTCGTTACGGGCCTGTATACACTGCCGAATACTGACAGTATACACTGCCGAAAACTGTTTATACATGTTGTATTTTTAGGGTCTTAGGGGAGGGCCATGGCACAATGGCCGCCCCCCTCCGTATGCTAGTGCGTCTGAACAACGACGGGCTGCGTCATAACAAAACAATAGAATCGTTTTCATCTTCACACAGTTCAAAACTACAGTGCATGTTCCTTTAAAGTTAAGATGTCCTGTTGTCCTCTTCGACAGCCTGAATGTTAGGATCCCGAGCGGCAGGGAATATTGCATTGAACCGAGAGAATATAGAAAAATAAATTTTAACCAATATCATTTGGAAATAGCGTATTTTTTCTTCATAAAACTACTAATCCATTTCAAGTTTTTTCTATGGTCACAATTTATTTCATTTGGATAATCCGGTTCTGGTTGAAGAGGAAACGATATCCAATCCAATCCAAATCCAAAAAATTCCAATTATCCGGCCGGATTGGACTCCAAAATCCGTATCCTGTACACCACTGATCCACGGGCGTATCTATAGCCAGTGCCTAGGATATATATAGGGTAAAAGAAATCATGGCCACCTTAATCCTTTGTCTGAGAAGCAACTGACTTGTATTGCAGTGATCAGCGAATTCATTTGATACGGATTTTTGGTCTTTTTAATGCGAAAACCGGATACGGTTGTTTAGACACTGCCAAAAGTTTAGATAGGTCACTTTGGAGTTTGAGCAGGAGTCGGAGTCCAAAACTTTAAAATGTGTCGGAGCGGATTCGGAGTATATTCAGCCGAAGCAGGAGTGGAGTCGGAGTCAAAAAATTCGGACTCCGTACACCTCTGTAACCTGAGCCAAAATAGCCAAAAACCTGCCCCACTTATGACGTCACTCACAAAAATCCGAAACCCAAAACCACAAAATGTCTTTTCATTGCAGACTCGGAGACACACCGCGTCTTTTGAGGGTTTGAACAGCTCTCTAGCGTAGTCGGCGGAGGAGTTATGTACCTGCAAAGTGATAGCCTTTTCAGTGGCTCACGCGGTTCAAGGTAAAAACAGTCCGGAGCCCAAGGTGTTTTAAGGTTTCGTACTGTGAACAAAATTATGCACAATAAAACAATAAAAGTAACCATAAAGCATAAGCAATTCAGCAACAAGCCGTCATATCATCAGTTTTTGCTTAAAACTGGAAAGTATATCTTGTGGAACCCTTCAGATTTGTCTGCGGAACCTACTTTGCGAATCCCTGGTGTATGGGCATGATCAATTTGCTAATCTTTTGGTGCCCTTCCAAAACGCCATGCCACTTGACACACACGAGTCAGCCAAAACATCCGGTGTTCGACGTTCCCTTAATTCACTATCAAACTTTCCGCAATTAGCTTTAAACTCGGATCCAGCAGCGACATCAGATCTTATTGATGTATAGTTCTACGGAAGCTTTCATCCGTTCAAAGTTAAAAAATCCAGCCTGAAATACTTCGCTCAGTTCTGTCAGGTGAGGTGCCAATTTTGACAAAAGGAAAGCACCATGCTGAAATTTTTTGTTTTCATAAGTCGAAGTGAAACAACGCACACTGCCATCATTTTTATTTTCTGACATCTGCTTCAGTGCGGCCCAAATAGCCAAAATCTCACTCCTTGCTCTCACTGTTGCCTCACTCGACAACCACCTTGTCTTGCATGCGCCCTGCAACTGCCGACTTTTTGTCTTCATTATAGTCTGATCTGTGATTTATGCATGATGCATGGCCAGGCAAGGCGATCGCAGCGGTGAAACAGTAAAACATTTCCATAATTGCATTAAAATTGCTTTCACAGTTTCATACACCATACTGCACAGATCTGCGGCAGTATGGGCTATATTCCTACACTACAGTAACAGGCGAAAGGGGGGCGGTGCGTATGACAATGCACAGATGGCGTAATTACAGCTTTCCCTCCCAACTTCTGCGCCAGAAAAATGTGTCGGCGTATAACATTGCAACCGTCTGTTGCAATAGCCACGTGCAGGAAAACGAACTTTCCTCAGATAGTTTCACTTCAATACGAGGCAAAACCATATCTTGACTTTCAGAATTTAGGACGTCCTTGCAAAATTTTAGGGTGGCATTTTGACACCCAAAAACGGCTTAAAAAACACTGCGCATTATGACGCTGACGCAATTGCGGTACCTGAACTTTGTTAGAAACAGCTTTTACATCTTATTTCCTGCGAAAGGTATCATGAGTTATAGGTAAGTCATTTCTAGCCGTCTCTACGTTCGTTTAAAAGGAACTTGCTATCTCACTGGCCGAGAACTTTTAAACACCGGTGAAAAAACTCAATAACGCAACTGTTAATTATTTGAAAATTCCGAAAAACATTGCTTGTCACAAAAAAATTCCCTGCGGGTCGTCGTTGAGACCCCTGCCCTAGAATGAGTGAACAATTAAATCTAAGTGATGTGGCTTTCCGCAGACTGAAAGCCAATAGAGAAGAACGTTTAAAATGAAATATGCAGGATCCGTAGAGGCATATGTAAAGAAGGCAGAAAATATAGGAAGAGCAAATGATGAGAAAGGTAGCGAAAAAGCAGAAAAATGAAGACCCATGACTCATAATCGAGAATTACAGTAAAAATAAGACATATTTCAGCTGTGAATGTTTGATTCTCATGTTCAAGATGTTTTAATATTGCCTTTGGGTACAAAATATGACTTTCTTTCATTTCAAATTCTTATGATCAAATATGAGGGGTGAAAAGGGCGACATTTTTTGGTCAGCCCCTGGTGACACTTAGCCTCGCTATGCCACTGGTTTGTTAACTCTGTGGTCAACTAGGAATATTTTCGTGCCCTTCCAGTAGTGGAACAGACCAGGCATTTGGGGTCAGTCATACAGGGAGGACCAAAAAATCTTCACTTGTTTAAATACCCCAGGTTCACCATGACAATCGCTGGGCATCACATAAAAGTGGTTAACTTTTGTAGGCCAAGAAATGGTTTATGTTTTTCACTGAACTACGAAATCCTTCAGGAAATTAACATAGTTTAAAAGCGTCTTATGTCATTTAATTTACGAAACTTTTGAAGCACGTCAAAAAGGATTTGCCACCATTTTTCACAAGTTGCACAGCAAATAACTAAACTGCTAGTGCCCAAAACAATCTTTTATATATACAAATGTATTTAACGCCTTGTTTAGAAACAATCTGTATCGCTTTTTACAACGCTGTGCATCTTCAACTAACTTTTTTATCCGATTGCTTCAAATATCTGATGCATAAGTGTACGGCATGGTGATGAAGGGGATACGGTCGCATCCCCAATGCTGGAAAATTGGCCATTATTCGGTCAAAATTTTTCAACATTTGGGCAAATTATACACCTACATTCACATTCGAGTGAGGTAGTGGTTATTTTGCCATCAACAGCTAAAGCTCTGCTGAAACTATTTTGCCATTTTTTTGCCTCTGATAGAAAAATAGACACTGCCTTTATGTGAACTGGAATCATTTGGTAATTCCAATAGCCTTTATAAAATTTGGTCCAATCAAAAGAATTTCAGTCAAGTTTTGGGTAAAATTAGAAACATTTGGGTAAATTCTAACAGACTCAGTCAACTTCGCGTAAGGGCAATAGCTTCATTCAAATTAGGGTCAAGTGGAACAAGTTCATTCAATTTTGGGCACTTCAAATAGCTTCAATCGAATTTGGGCAATATAGAAGCAGTGCACTGAAATTTGGATACAATTAGAAACATTTGGGTAAATTCCAATTGCTTTAATCAGATTTGGGTAATTGAAACTGCTTCATTCAAGTTTGGGTACATTTGGAAACATCTGGTTAAATTAGAAAAGGTTAATTCAGATTTACGTATTGTGACACGCCGAACCTGTGAGGCGACTATCATACGCTAGGCTCTAATCAGCAAAAATCTTATATTATAAACATTAGTGAAAATTCCAACAATCCAAATCAAATTTGGGCCAATTTAAACAAACCTGATTGTAGTTTGGGTAGAGTTAGAAATATTTTGAAGTTAGGAACACATTGTGGTAACTAGGGTTGCGGAGTCGGAGCCGGAGTGGTAAGGGGTCGGAGGTTTTTGGTGGAGTCGGATTCCTAACAACACTGAAAGTCGTCGGAGTCGGATTTTTTGTCCGACTCCGGATTTCCCATTAGATAATTTTTTACATCACACTCCTAAATTGGGTATTGCTGTTGAAATGGTACAATTTCATTTGAAACTTTTGTTGAAACAGAGATTTCTTGCTGTACACCACGATTTCCATTGATTTTAACAGCCAAATTTCACTCCCTTAATGTTAAGTAGTCGGAAATTGTGGAAAGGTTGGAGTCGAAAATTTTGGAAAGCTAAAAGTTGGAGCTGGATGACTGCGGTGGTAACCCACCATTCCAACTAATCTTAATTTTGGTAAACAACAAATTCTTGTTGTTGTAACGTGTTTTTGAGCTATGACAACTAAAATGTAGCTGTAAATGTGAGTTGATACTGTGAAGTTTTCATGTTTCAAGTTTGTTTCATTCTGTGAAGTTTTCAGGGCTCAGTTTGTTGCTGTTGTCTTTTCATTTCAGCATGTAGGCTACTAGGCCCCATAAGCAGGAAACAAGTACTGTACAGTGCAACAGGCATCAAGACTTTTTTAATAAAGCATGTAGAGCAGCGGTGAATTGAATAGGCCTACCCTCCTGCATGAAAAAACAGCTTGCTTGTACACTTGGCCTAATGCAGACACGTTGAGGACTAGCTAAGGGGGTCTGCAATCCCGCGATAACACTGGGAAAAATCGTCCTTTTGCTCACGTTCATTCGGGAAATTTGGATTCAGTTGGATATTTTCCCGATGAACAAAAACACCATTGGTGCATCGGGACTCTGTGTGACCGCTAAAACAAACAAACGGCAACCCAAAATTTCCCAAACCACATCGTCCGAATGTCCCGCTGCAGTGTGATCCCACCTTTATAGGCTGCAGTATCTAATAAAAGCAGCTGTGAATTGCCTTTTTTATAATAATGTAGCTTTGATTCAATAGGATATTGTATAATTCACTAATGCTAATGCAGTCCAATGAAGCACTGCTAATTTTATGAAATATTCTTGTTGAGATTATAAGTCATTTGTCATTGGAAATTTGCACTGGCACACATTCCTTGGTAGTTGATCATATAGGCTTTGGTATTAAGGTTTGAATCAATTCCATATTACTATTTTTTCTTAGCATTTGGTGTTCAGTGCAGAGTTGTTGAGTTGGAGATAAAAAATCTGACTCCAGCTCCGACCTTTCAGAAATTTCCGACTCCGACTCCTTAACTTAGGCCAACTTTATATCATAGCGCAAATGTTACTACAACAGCATGGCTTGTGCTATTTCGTGATCCACATTGAAAACCTAGTGCTGACAACATAGTTGCCGTTTCAAAGCAAACTAGGAAAATGTCGGATTTCCCCAGTAATTGTGGTACCAGATACTGCAGCTTATCAGTTTTGGAAGAATATCAGTTACATTCAACAGTAAATCATTACTTTCAGCAATAATTCTTTTGAATTTTCAGTTGCATGATATGTGTAAGGTGACGCTTGTCTCTGCGAAATCTGTCCAATGCACGGCCAGTTACCTGCAGACAGGCGCGCAACCAGGGGGGAACATTTGGGGCATTTTCCCCCTCGAAAATTTCAAAACATTGCACAGCAATTTTGACATTTGCAGAAACTTTCAACGAATAAAGATGAAATTTTATATTCTAATCATTTTTAAGAAAAGTCCTATTTGAATATTTCTTTGTACTTCTGGTTAATTATCACCTTACACGATTATCTTGAGACAGGCCTTCTGATCGAAAATTTCGTAAATGATTGCTATTTAACCTAATATGCTGGAATTGTCAAAACTTAGGAGATAGTTGAAAATGTTGGTATTTCTAAGGCATTTTTATCCTTTTTTTCGTGTACCATTTTTTTCTGAAATAGGCCTCAATTTGGCCTCATGAAACTTTTTAACGTTAGGGTACTTTTAAACTGTGCAACTGCTGAAACTTTCAAAGTGATATGAGATATCTTGACATGTTGGTTGTTATTAAAAACGTTTGTGGCCACGTCAAACCGCTTGTTCTTTTACGACAGTGGTTTTCAACTTGGGGTCGCGACCTCCTTTGGGGTTTGTTTGCCTTTTTTCTAGGGTCGCGAGAGCTTCTGATGAAAATATTCATAATTACTTCTATACTTTCGTAGAGGAACCACTTTTTGTCGTCGCCAAAATAATAGGATCACCTGGCAAAAATGATAGCCTACTTTTTCATTCAAAATTGTTTTAAGTGTGATTATGACCATTACAAAGTTTTGAGCGTAATCATGACCGTTACAATGCAGTTGCATTTGGCAACGCACGAACGACTTTGTGACGTAAGAATGTGTTGTGTTTGTAAATTAGATATCTGATTCCGGTAGCTAACTTCATATGGAAGTTATTCTAGTTTTCAATGAGTTGTGCTGTGGAGTGATTTCATAGGTGTAGGGCAAGCAAATATTTGGGGGTACGAAGGATTTTTGCCTGAATTTCCCCAAACTTGCCAAAAAATTGGTGTGGGACTTTTGTTTACAAATTTTCTCCCACAAGCATCATGAAGACCTTATTTTGGTGGGACCTCCAAAAACAGGACTTCATTCGTATTTCTGTAAACGTTGGGTGCCATTTTGTCCGGATTTTCAGGTAGTTTGCCTGGATATTTAGTGATTCTGCCCAGCTTTGAAGGAATTTTGTCCGGATTTTCAACTAATGAAAACTTTTGGGGGTGCGCTTGCACCCCGCTTCCTACGCCACTGAGTGACTTGCATACGGCATGGCGCGGGTCTCTCTCACTGATGCTGCAATGTGTATGACTTTAACAAATGAGTCTTTGTTCAACATAGTTATATCCTAAGTCGTTTTTTACTTTTATGATTATTAATTATGCAAACAGAACTGCATTTCATATGCCTGACTGGAAATTTTCGGAAAGGGTCGTTACGTTAAATTGGGTTGCAAAATGCGCCGCTGCATGCAAAAGGTTGAAAACCACTGTTCCACGACCTTTTGATTAATTATTTTTGTTAGGGGCAAAACAGATCACCATTATTAACGTAATAGGCTGCATTTCTTGAAAAAGAAAACGTTTCATTGCAAGTTCGGTTCGAAACATGATAGTTTTTAAGTAAATTTAGCGTGTTTCACGTTTTCGCATCTTCCTGGGTTGGTACCAGTACCACGGCTTGGGAAAAAGGGTGTAGTAAAGTGTCATATGAGTGCTGGTCAAGTTTTGAAAACACCTACCTAGTACACCACTTTGGCTCCAAATGAAGCTTTACCAGACCCTAACTTTTACAACCAGTGCAAGCCCTCAAAGCTCATAGCCTTAAACTTGCTTCTAAAAACGTTCACACAACTCGTGGATGCCAGAAAATGCCGTTTGCCCCTAACACACCTGATCCGTTATACGTCAAAGACACAAGACACCTGATTCGTTTTGCTCGAAATGGTAGCATTCAAAGATCCCCCACGCTTGACAAAGGCAGAGCCGTATCAGCCGCACTCCATACGCCTCAATTGGGGGGGCACGCTATCACAGGGGGCCAAAAATTCCAGTCCCGTCACCATTTAGCACCCCAAAGAAAGCTTCGAACACCCAAATTGGAATATGAAGCACTAGAAATCAGTGAAGTTAGGGGATCCTTTGAAAGAAAAGTGCATTACAGTTATTTTGGGCCCCTTTGAAAGTTTGAAAGCAAGGTATTTTCACATTACAACTGCTGTTGGGGGCCGCTTTGAAAGCAAAGTAGCCCACTTATACATTGCAGTGTCTGTTGGGCCCCGTTTGAAAGCAAGGTATAGGCTACTTTGCACTTTACAGTTGCAGGGGGGGGGCGAGGCAAGGGCCTCGCTTGCCTTCCCTTAAACACACCAGTGTATAGGCCTATAACCCTGACAATGATCTTATATGAGAATATGAAACCGATTGAACACGCTCTGCTTCATCCGATATGCGTACTTTCTCACCTAATGTGCGCATGAAAACACTGTAATGTAAAGTTATCTTTATATTATTGAACACATTGAAGTTGCTGATGAATTTATCACTTCACAAAACACAGATTTAACGCGATTTTTCACAATAACCTAGACACACAAGTCGACTAAAAAAACAGATCTGGGTGGAAAAAACCCTCAGTGTGAGCCCTGGTCACATGCGGCAAAACGCCTACTTCCATAACTTGAAGTGAACATTTGACGATTTATTGCCATGTTATTGTTACGCAATAAAGACCAAGAGTACAACAATCGGCTAGCAAGTTTCGCAACCTGCCTCTGTTGGCAAAGGAGCGAAGTGCGCAATTGCGGTAAGCGTGTCGGGGGCCCAGGCGCGGATTTGCCATTAGGCTGAAAAGGCTTGAGCCTAGGGCCCCCGATTTCGGGGGGCCCCAAAATTTTGGGAGTAAGGACAATTTCCAGCATTTCTGTAAGCAATTATATTTGTATTTTTGTCTTGGTTCAACGCACATTTTTTTAACATGTCCCTAACAAAAGATCTCTTGAAGGATGAGCGCGAAGGACTGAAGTGAATGACGNTGAGCATTCTCTTTTTATGGCGTTGAGAATTGGTTATTGTTACGTATCATGTGTGGAACAAAACGCCTGAATCCATTTTTCAGATTATGCAAGGCCNGTTGCCAGATTGGCCATTTCATGGCCAATTTCGAAAATTTTGGCCATTTTTTAACTGCGCTGGCCATGAAAAAACGCATTTGGCCATTTTGTGAGATTTGGCCATTTTTCGGTTTGCCACTGTAAAATTAAGTTTTCCTTAAATATTTTGTCTTTTTGTATTTTTGGACGGTATTCGTGTCACTCATTGTTACAGTAACACCACGGCACTTCAATCTTTTATTGCTTTGAAGTGTGTAGGCTAGTAATGATTTAACCCTTGCTGTCCGTAGATTTTGTAACAGATGTTTCAGTCAGTGATAATCTTTTCGTTACCATTGGACGGTATCTGCTGCACTCGTACTGTATCTGAAGACTGCTGCACTCGGTTGTATGACTGATAATGCTATAGTAGAAGTATTTTACATTTTTGGTAAGAATTTACTTCTGGAAGTTTCTCATCACTTTTACAGTAACTTCAGCCTTGTAATGTTCAAAGTGTGTGGTAATTATTTAGCCCTTGCAATCTTGTAGCAAGTGTTTCAGTCGGACCCGTCATGAGTCAATGTTTATTCTCAAGTGTTCCTGCCCTTTTTTTCACATGTGAACTTGTTGATGGTTTTGAGCATGCGGTTAACTCATCATGATTATCAACTTAATGCACTTCATGACCTTAATCTTTTGTTCATATATTTCGAGCACAGGATCAAGAGAATTCTAGTCTTGTCGTTGAATTGGAATGTTAATTTCAAAGTGTTTAACCCGGAAATGGGTCAGAACTGAAGCATGTGTCTATGGCCATTTTGGCCATTTTTATCAGGATTTTGGCCATAAGCTGTGAAAAAAATCAGGCAACCCTGGTGAGGTACTCCATAAATATGTAATGTGAGTGTGGTCAGATAACTTCACCGCTGCCTTTTTCGTTCGTTTCAATGTGACTGTTTTTGTTGCTGATAT
>JGI24022J15233_10008497_pt1 | contig 11475 bp, 8 predicted proteins | sample Ectturendosymbi2_FD_15233 | JGI IMG/M metagenome (IMG submission 15233)
GGCCTGGGTGGGCAATGGCAACCCCAGATTTTTGCTTGACCCCCAGTTTTTTTCTTAATTTCCCGTTGACTTCATTTGGTAGACATATACAGTAGATAACTTTGGCCAGCAATGTTTTAAACGGTAATTTGGAAAACCTCTAGCCTGCATTCAATATTTCCCAAACGCATGACAAGCTGTGTTATTGTTTTTGACGGTCAGGTAAACAAAGTTGATCATGACGACACACACCAGCTGTTGCTCGGATCCTGCGTGAAATTTAGTCAGACCGCGGTCGCGGTGTTGAAAAATTAATTTCGAAATTAAGAAACAGTCGCAGAAGTGGAAAGATTGATCTTTTGTGCATTTCAGTATGAATTGGAACTGGATTATATTACTGTCAGCAGATTGTTGCTTGTTCCAGTAACAAAAGATTTGTGAAAGCATTAAGAATTGTTTTCAGTTAATTTATCCAAATCTATTTTCGCTACTGTTTTGCGTTATGCTGCCTTGTGTATACGACTTGGAGACATCTTACGTAAGTGGTTTGTGACTGCAGTTTTAACTCTACCCACATGTCCTGCAACCTCATAGAATTTTGTACGGATTTTCTGTTATATTCAAAAGCAATTCTTTCGCGTATTTCAGCTCTTTTATCAGGAGGTAAAATATTTCTATCAGAAAAACACTTGAGAGAATCCGCATATCATATTTATTTAGTAAAAATGATTTAAAACATGAAATAACATTGGCAAAGAATTTGTTTCGGAAGGAGTCGAAGCTGCCTATATCGCCCGAACAAGTTTTTTTCATTTATGGCCAGTTACAAAGCTGCGTTTGATTGCTACTGGTAGCTGCAACNCTTCCCGTCACCAGCGCTTCATGCGAGAGAAGTTTTNCANAAATGAAATTAGTGAAAACATTTCCCAGAAATTCCGTGACCAGTGAAAGATTAGGTAACATNGATCTCAGGGCCGTATTTACCAGTAGGCTATCTAAGCCTAAGCCTAGGGCCTCAAGAGCCAAGGGGGCCTCCAACAAACTGTGGTAGGCTACGCGTAGAGTACATTGCTGGTTTATGATCATTTCAATAAATATCAATGAAAAATGTACGTTAGGATTATTCATGAAATTTAATTTTGTTCATCCATTCAGATTTCGTGGTGATAACGCCAGAGTCTTCCAACAAATTTCCATGAATCTCAATGTGACGGTTAGTCAAACCGACTATTGTGCCGATATACACAAAGCACGCTGGTTGCGTCTTGCGTTTGCTGAATTGTACGGATTGTTACGAGTGAATCAGACGAAAGAACTGGCTGTTCGTGTTTGAAATGCACCTGATAAGTGGCGTAACTGAAGGGGGCAGAAGTGCGAACCACCCCCTGGCAAGCTAATGTAAAAACCGGGCCCTCACCTAACTTGTATTTTGGTATTTACTATTCGTTTGGTTTTCAGTAAGTTGTTTCTTTACGCGTTTCGAAGTGTTTTCCGGTGACTTCGGGTTTTCGTATAGCTATCCACATCCGGATTCACTATTAGTTTTCAACGTTTTTCAGAGTTTAGGGCTGGCCAGTTGACTCCAAGCTACGTTTCCCCGCTGGCTCTTGCAGATAAGAACTATATATTTAGGGGTAACAGCAGTATCCTAAACTAAACATAGTTGCTCCTTCTGAACAAACACAGAGTCATGTCAGCTTTTCTATTAGGTGAAAGCATGATTGGTATTTTTAGATGTGAATCTTTCCATTTTAATTATCTTTCAGATGGTCATTCAGAAATCAGATTGCTATTGAATACTTGCGCAAGTTTGTGCTGCTCCCATGCTCAGAAAATCAGAGATATTGGTGATCTTCAGTAGCAAGCAAAAGTCACTTTGCCAATTGGCAACCACAGAACTCTTCCCCAAAGAGACAAAAAATAGGGAAACAGAAAGAAAATTACAAAAGCGCGTTTGGGTCTTATGCCTCAGATTAGTGGTTCTTATATGCCTCACATCAGTGCACGGTTCACAACCCCTCAAATTGAAATATAAAACACTACAAATCAGTGGACATTTTATCAAATTTTCAGAATGTCAAGTCCCCCTGCGCAAATGTAATACCTCGCTATTGAAAACTTTCTGGCGACGGTTCTGATTTGAACCTCACATCATTTCGCGCGACGGTTTCGTTGCGTTCGATTCTTTGCAGTCTGAAAAAGTAACAAACAAGCGAATCGTTAACTTAGCAGTTCAACCAGTTGGGTACGTTTTACATGACGTGTTTTGCTCGTGTGTGTGAGATTTTTACAGCCGTGGTAAGCGATCCGCAAGGTGGTCCCCACGTTGTGCTTTAACGTCTTTATGCCGCCATACATATGTGCAGTGTGGTTTGTTTTTATGAGCACAGATAAGAAAAGACAGATGGGAAACTTACAAAAATGTAGGCCATGTGTTTTTTCAAATATTTCAACCGTGGCGTTTTTGGTGGGTTCGCCTCTGGAAATTAATAAATCCTGTTCCCGCCAGCCAAGCACAATTTCCACAATTCCATGTCATTGAACTTTTTGCGTCGAAGGTAGCAACAAGTGCAGTGATTGTGGGGCACTCTCGTAACGATATAGAATTTTAAATGACCGTATTTTCGAGCAAAGCCGTCGCCAGAAAGTTTTCAACAGTGAGGTTTGCAGTTCTGCGGGGAAGGCTTGACATTATAAAATTGGGAGAGGGGGCCTCACAAGTGGATTAGCCTAGGACCCCTCATCAGCTAAATTCGACCCTGATTGATCTACTTTCAAGAGAATGGTACTAACTGAAAAACAGGTTTAGATGATTTCGTTGATGAATTGACATGATAATCGAAGAATTACGTAACATTGAGGTGATGATGATATAAAATTCTAACGTAGACTGTGCAGGGATCTGTGTGGCAGAGGTGATCGGAGTCACTTTTTTGACTCCTGCTCCTGTTCCTAAAAAAGTGACTCCAGCTCCTGAGCTCTCATCCGAGCTTGTGCACTGTGTTTTTACNCACACCAGNGGAAATTTTCTTCTACACCCGTCCGCACCGTGTTTGCNATCAACACCACGGAATTTNATCATCCGCACNGGACCGCACGTTCGGACATGGTGAAACGCTTTGATTAAGGCTATTGGAGTTGAAATCGCCAAAAATCCGCCTCTNCTGGTTGCATTATATAATGCACATTTTCTTGTGNGTAAGCGTTTAGAAATGAGGGTTCAGAAGGGAAATTCNCACTCCTGCTCCGGGTCTGGTTTTCATTCAAAAATCCGACTCCAGGTCCTGTTCCGGTTTCGGCAAAAATCGTAGACTCCTCCCGGAGTCCACTCCGGCTCCGTAATCACCTCTGCTGTGTGGGAATTATATTGCTCATCGTCTATTTGTCTGAATCTATTCAGATTCAGAGTTAGTGCGTGTTTCGCTTATGACAAGACAGTCAAATCAACGTAGGGTTCAAATGTCAGCTTTTGAGGATCAGCCAGAGGAAATTCAGTGTGAATATTAAAATGAACGACTTTGTTGGGAATATTCTGCAAACTAAGTTTTACGACTGCTGTTACATCTTGCTATCAGGTACACGTCCTAAACGCCGATGCACACCTACTTGCGACGCTGCTATGCTACTTTAGGTGTGACTGATGCCGAAACCTCGCTGCTATTAACTACACACTGCATTGAATAGTCCTCACCCTATCCACGCTGCAGATGGGCATTACACTCGTAATAGTACGTAGTTGTATAATAATATTGTTAATGATTACAGCACAATCACAAAATCTCCGTAAGCCAACATAAAAGCAGATAGTCAGTAGTCACCAATCCGTTGGCAGATGTTTTATTTTTTATGTGCTTTGTATTAAGAATATTTTGATGGAACCAGTTGGTTATCAACAGCGTACTTGTCTCTGTTGCAAGACGGAATTCGTGGTTGGAACAATTTCGCTTCATGTGAATTGTATTCACTTTCGCAGAGCTGTTTTCATTCATGTGGGGTTGAAAAATTGTGTACGGGAAATCGTGTTTTGTTTTCCATGTGTATTGCTGTGGAAGGTTAGCACTGAATATTCGACAAAGCAGTACACGTGTGTGATTGCATATACAGTGGCGTTTAGGTGTCTCTGGTGAATAATAACGATAGTTCATATTTAACGATATTCACAAGCCTGTGTTGGGTTTGATAGGGTTAATCATAGCAACTTAATCTTCAAACTAACGAAAATTCACCATGCAAGATAACTATTTATGTTGGACCCCTTACTTTTTCCTTGGTCCCGCAGTGCCCCCACCACTTTTTAATTCTAGAATCACCACTGTTTGATAGGGTTAATCATAGCACATCAATCTTCATTACAACGGAAAATCACCATGCAGGAGAGACATTTATGTTGCCCCCCTACTTATTTCCTTGGCCCCGCAGGGGCCTCCCGAGTTTTTTCATTCTAAAATCACCACTGCCCGTTGCCCCCCCTTAATCTGGCCCTGGTTGGATCCACTTTCTCATATCCATCGTAATCTCGAAACTAACTGGCTAGATGTGAGCAGTGCAGAAGCAATACTAGGCCACCAATACTACGTTTACATGTCAAGCGACGGTCCGAAAAAAACGAGACATCCCGTTCTGACGTCATTGTACCGTTCGGTTTACATGTCTGAAAGTCATTCACGTGTGGCATACGCGTCGGTAAACATCTACTGTGCAGGCTAGTGAACAAAGGGTTGTATGGAGTTGGAAAGCATGTACACTAATTACAGATTTCACGACTTTGGCAATTGCTGTTCATGCCTCTTATGAAGTTGGTGCTGCGAATTATGGATCATGCTGCACACTGTAAAATCCATCCATAGCAGACGTGCACTGACGTTTACAGCATGCATTGATGCCACATGTGCAAAGTTACAGGCATACAAATTTCACACAGGTTTCCTAAGCACAATGCTGAAAAACATTTGAGATTACCGCTTAATGTTTCACGTGTCCACAAATGCCAAGGTGGAACTTTTGGTGACACATCAGTCAAAATCTTTAATTTACACTGATACTTAAACTAATAACATAATGTCACATGAATGCAGAACATTCATTCAGTATTTGTTATATTAAATTTATCCTATGACATTTTAAGGAGCTAGTGAAATAATTATATATCTTTTACTACTATCACCACTGAGGCCAGAAATTGGTTTTATTTTTGCAAGCCTGATTTATGAAGATTAGTGTAACACACAAGCTGACAAGGTTCTTACTTTCAAAACAATTATTCCTAACAATGCCAAGCCACTCCAGCTGATCAGTAGCCTTTAAACAGAGCCTCTTATCATATGTTGTGCGCTTCTTTCAGCTTTTATTATGAATAAGCATTTTCTCAGTATTCAGCTTTTATTATGAATAAGCATTTTCTCAGTAATGTTTCATATCTAATCAATAAGGGATATCTAAAACTGGCAGGTAGCCTACATTTAAAAAAGTAGGCTATCTTTTAGTTACTGTAGCAAATTCTACCTCTATCACCACTGATGGCACATAATTATTGCAGTCAATATTTTTAATGACATGTAAAATGCAGAAGCAAACAGCTTTTAGCAGGGTGGTTTATGAACATTTGGTTAAGATTCTTGCCTTCAAAATTAGAAATCACTGCCAACGCAAAGCCTAAACTGCTATCTATTGTAAAACTACCCATCCTCGCCGACTGCATGGTACTTATGTTGGCATTACATTTCCAAAACCGAACTCAACACACTAACAGTTAAAATAACGGTGCAGTCATATCTTATCCGGAGACAGGCAATGAATGCTAGCCGTACTAGGTGCTAGCCTAGTACCGCGCGAACGAGACCAAGTACACTTCACAACGAGACGTCTTCCTGTCGAGGTGGCCAACGCATTGGCTCGCTCACGGCGCTGACTCAGCAAATCACGTTCAGAACCAGACCACTTGTTATCCATATATGGTAACGAGACAACGCAAAACTGGCCATGTAAACGTAATAGTTGTGCTTATAAGGCGTTTAAACGTGTATCTGTTGCATTTGTTTCCAGTTTTGCCGGGCGTCGAACTTGCAATAACAGCCTGTGTAATTATTATTATAACAATAATAATTATCGTTGTTTGGATGGTAAAGAAGAGAAGTCAAAGAAGGTGAGGAGCAAGTTCTAAATGAGTTACTGTATAAGTCTTTGAAAACTCTTAACAGTGATTTTTGCATCCGGCCATCACTCGTCAGAGAATGTGTTCGTAAATGCAGGGTTCCTAGTCCTACGCAGTCTTGAAATGTATGGAAAAATTTTTTATCGTTTTCCGGTCTCGAAGTCTGGGAAAAATTTTTTTTTTGGTCTGTTAGTTTGGAAAAAGAAAATAATTTCCAGACTTGAACTTTTGACATACGTTTTCATGATATTTTATTCAAAATTGATATACCGTAAAACCGCTGTTTCACCGCCTTGGCCCTCTATTTTTCAACCCTTCCCCCATAGTGATGTTCTGTTGGAGGTGACGTTCAATTAGAGGGTGGGGATCTATGTTTCGACTAGCTGGTCAGAATTTTGAAAGAAAATTAAAGGTAAGGCTGATATCAAAATCATTCTAGAAATTCAGGCTTGGTCTTATTTCTAGGGTAGGTCTTATTTTTGGAGAAACACGGTAGAAAGGAGATTTCAGCCGTAACTATTTCCAAAATAGAAGAATGCATCAAAGTGGCGTTCAATTAGAGGGTGGCGCTCTATTTTTCAGCCCTTCCATTATAGTCGCCTTCAAATAGAGGTTTTACGGTAACTGTACTTATATCGTGTTGAATATTATAGTGCCTGTATTTGACCTGGGTAGGCCATACGGAGATGTTAGACCTGGAAAAAGTCCAGAAAATGTCTGGAAAAGGTCTTGAAAAAGTCTTCGAAATTTATATTCAAATATGCGTGGGAACCCTGTAAATGTTTTGCTATGTCTAGTTCACTTGCAGGTGGTGTGATTGGGAAGCACAATGCTTACCGTCCCAGGAGACTTGCATGGGATTGGGGTGCTAGGCGTATCTCGCTTAACCACTTGCCATAGCTCTGAGTTTGGGAATTCGCCATCGTTATCGCAAAGCTGGACGTGTATGCCGTAGAACCTGTTGCTCGCTACTGACGTTCCAGTTGTTTCTCAGACATGTTTTTCTAGGTATCGTCACGCACATCTACTTTTCCCATGAATGTTCTCTCCTGAAATTGCTTGCTGCAGTAAATTTTAAATTAATCTTATTAATTTGGTAGTTTGCGTTTCGTATTTTTAATGCTTACAGCTTGGTGCGTATAGCCTGAACTCAGATTCATTTTTGAGGGTTATTCAAAAAACAGGAATTTTTCACTGATCACTTGCTGAACGAGTTAATTTTTTTATTTTAATTTGTGCTTGGGTACGCTTTTATTTCAACCATACCTTCTGTTGGACCTCGCGTAGCTCGTGTGTAGAATGTGATTTTCAGTAACTTTTACTTGGAAATCAGATATTGTACGAAAAAATCATGTAACTGGTGGGTTTGACCCAAAGTTATCCAGTTTATCTGAACTGTCTAATTCTATTTCAGTGTTTTTTTGCTAAAACCATTTAAAACATACAATAAATACACGCAGATTGTATATCATTATTTCGAATCGTTAGTCTACGTGCTTACCTGCACTTGCTTGTTTGCTGCAATATTGATTTAAAAAGCGTCACGGGTTTAGGTTTGCAACTTCCTTTTGAAATTTATGCAACATTGGTGCTTGTAATGATACTGCCTGTATCGTTTGCTCCAAGGATACGTCAAAATTGCTTACCGTATACTTCGAAGTATGTGGTTTTCATTAATGTGGTTGTTTTGTGGCTTTCCAACGCATTCGTTATTATTTGTGTTTCAGAAACCCGTCCATGAATTCAAAACACAGAAGATGTGACGCGGCTGGTGTCGAGTCCTGTGTTTGTTACGTGGCGGCAGACTCCTCAGTTCAGGCGTTGCTTGCTGATCCGAGTGCCTGCCAAAGACCGTGCGATCTTCGGGAAAGGCTGCAGAGCCAATTTCCTGTCAAAGACAAATGCGGTGGTTACGAGAATCAGTGTTTAAATGGTTCGTGCGACAAATGTCCTTCGTACGATTTTTAGCGGTGGCTTTGACTTTTGTTCTTTCCTCATTGTATTAACATATGCAACTCCGTTGCCGATAGACCGCACCAAATTTGGGCAAATGTCTCAGATCTCTACGTAAGTTGGTCAAAAATCGCAGTTGGGCTCATCATTCATAAAAATGACAAAAAAAGTTGAATCAATTGTTGCTTGAAGCCTCCTCTATGACCGTTTCCATGGAAACAACCAAAAAAATAGAAAAATGCAAAATCTCAACAACCGAAAAAGCTAGAACAAATTTTTTTTTATTGTACCAGAACTAACACGTTCCTGTATGCATTTCATACATTTTGCAACAAAACAAACTTTAGCCTTGCGGCAAGCTTCTGAGGAACCTGCCTGCTTTCTGCTTTCATACTTCTGCGATGATTAAAACTTGCAGGCATATCTATTTTTCATAGTTATAAGCCAGAAAGATGGCGGCAAGTAAATCAATCGAAGTTTATTTCACAAGGAAATTAGTTTCGAGTTTTCCAACGCATTTTACTTATTTTATGTGTTTTTTGAGATATTTAAGATTTCTTTATTTTTTGATGGTCTTAGGCCTAAGTTTTTTATTTTTGATGCTTACTGGTACTTGCATGAAACTTAAGTAGAGAAGTTTGCAAAACAATCTTGTTGAACAATAATCCAGAGTGTAATGATCAGCCAGTAACTTAATGAGTGCATTTTGAAGCACAATGTCATAAAGTTTGTTTGTTGTCAATCAACGAAAGATATCCTGTAGAAAATGTTTACATTAAACAACGTTGCGCATGGAAATACTATCACTAAAACTGACTACTTTATCATTCAATGCCGAAATCATAAAAAATGAGATGCCATTGCCAGGTTTTAGTTGATCTGAATTAGTGGTTTTCAACCTGGGGTTGCGACCCCGTGGAGGTCGTTTGCCTTTTTTCTAGGGTCGCGAGAGCTTCTGATGAAAATATTGATAAGTACTTCTATGTTTCTTACATGGAACCACTTTTTCACGTAAGCAAAATGGCAGGATCACCTGGCAAAAATTGTAACGTACTTCTTCATTCAAAATTGTTTTAAGTGTGATTACGACAATCACAAAGTTTTGAGTGTGATTATGACCATTACAGTACTGTTGCGTTTGGCAACGCCCGAACAACTTGGTGAGGTAAGAATGTGTTGTGTTTGTAAATTAAATATCTAAAATTAAATATCTGTAAATTAAATATATATCTGAATGAGGTAGCCAACTTGGGAGGTATTCTGGTTTTCAATGAGTAGTGTTATGGAGTGATTTGTATACGGCACAGGTCTCTCTCACTGATGCTGCCATGTGCATGAATTTAATAAATAAGTCTTTTTTCAACATAGTGATATCTTAAGCTATTTTTAGTCATTGTGATTTTCTATTGTGCAAACACAACTGCATTTCATATGCCTGACTGGAAGTTTTCGGAAAGGGTCGTGAGGTTAATTTGGGTTGCAAAAGGGTCGCTGCATAAAAAAGGTTGAAAACCACTGATCTGAATAAAGTAAACAAAAGCATTATGGCACCACTTACAGATTAATCAGCACAGTGGGACGGTACATGAAAAACACAAGGGCTTAAACATAGCACAACAAAAAATAACATCAGTATATTTTCAGAAGTTTGTCAGGTGTATATTTAATAAGAGTAATTGTCAGGTTTCTCTCATACCTTTTTAGCTCTAGACTAAAAAAAATCCAAGTGCTTCCTAAAACTTTGAAGATTTTGCTTTGTCACTCTTTCACAAGATGTAGCAGTTGCATATTGTTTGCCGCGGCTTACTGACAATGCTCCTTAAATTTTCATGCTGCTTTCTACTACTTGTAACGTTTCTCGTTTTAAACATTGTTGGCAGACCGAGGGCACGTTCTGAAACGTCATTGGCAACATTTAGGTTCTTCACAAAGTTATGAGCAGAAATACAAACACTTAACACTATTTTGTTGTCAAGACTTTGGGTCTGCTTTTGAAAAGCCATAGTCGACATTCAGGAGCTGAAGTAGTGGCTAGGAATCTTTTCCAACAATTTCAACAAGTGAAACATAGTCAGAAGAGGCATCTGTTGCAGAACAATTTTATGGCTTTGTTTGGGGTTACGCAGGAGTGCCTTAGCCATTGCTCACTTTTCACTCAGGTAACAGAGTCACTAAAAATGACAAGGAGACTAAGCGTTTTGACAAGTACCGAAGATTATTGTTAATTTTCTTTAGGTAAGTAGTAATTATCCTGCAACGCATTGTGATCTGTTTTAAGTATTTTGTACAATTGCAGGTCTGAGTTTGGTGTACTTGCCAGGTTTGTGCAGGTTTCTCAGTGTAAATTCGGTTTCCATGGAAACAACCCAAAAAATATAATATGCAAAATGTATTAAATGAATATTTGAACATGTTAGTTCTGGTTCATTAAAAATCTTTTTTGTTTCAGCTTTTTCAGTTGTTGAGATTTTGCATTTTTCTATTTTTTGGGTTGCTTCCATGGAAACGCTCATAGAGGAGACGTCCAACAACAATTGATTCAACTTTTTCGTAATTTTTGTGAATGATGAGCCCAACTGCTTCTTTTGCCCAACTTAACGTAGAGGTCTGAGACATTTGCCCAAACTTGGTGGGGCCTAGTTGCCAGATTGCGTTCTTCGTCTGCCCGAAATGGGACGCATGCTGCGGTTATTGTGTCGCCAATACACCTTAAGTGTGGTTTGCATTGTGAAAAATGGAACCGTAATTGGTTGCATTTTGTTAATTTATTTTCATTTTTTGTTTGCGCTTACACTCTCTTGCTCCTCAGCTTGTCCAATGAAATACAAGCATCTCCTGTGGTGGAACATCGCCTAAATTCTGCATTTGGAGATTATTTGTTGCGACAAAAGTACTCCGCAATTTTTGTATTTGTTGGCCCAAAAGATATTTTGCCATGAAAAAAAATGTTTTCGTACCTAAATTTATACCCACGCTGCTGAGCATCATTCAAAATAACCGATACACAGTTTAAAGCTTGTTTGCACATTTTGGTATGTTCACAATGTTTGTTGTTTACAAGATGCTGCATTGACAATTGAGCTTTACCATGATATCGTTTTGCGTAGTTGTGGTTGAGGCGCACGCCAGAAACCACAGCTGAAGAACATTTTTCTAGAGCAGAGTGTGTTATTATTTTTCTCTTTTGTGTTTTTTTAATCTCTGGCGTCTTATGCCAATAAGTTCATTTAAACGTTGTGTGTCATGCATCGTGGCAGCGTTTTCCGCTATCGCTCTTTAATTTGCATTGTAACGCTTACGTACCGCTTTTCCGGTCCTTAACCGAAATGCAGGACAACAGTCATGCGTTTCCGAACTCGCAGCGAGTCTCTCCACTGCGCTTAGCCGAGGAG
>JGI24022J15233_10008499_pt1 | contig 11474 bp, 7 predicted proteins | sample Ectturendosymbi2_FD_15233 | JGI IMG/M metagenome (IMG submission 15233)
GCCCCATTTTGCCCTCGCCCTGCGGACGCCCATGGTGACAGTGCTCACCATTGTTGCTGCCAGACACTTAGTAGCATGACTACGCGTAAGTTACCTGATACGACGCCGATGCAGCCATTCAGTTACGTCATTGGTGGGAAACAAGTAATGAGGCTGGGTTTCTAGCGAAGCGTTTGTGTGCTTGATTAGTGCAATAAATCACCCAGTTGTCGTCTTTAAAATAACAGTTGGTCATAGTGGGCAACATACTTTCAAAAGCACAGCAAGCTGTGAAATATTTTCAGAATGCACGAGACACTTCTACATGCTCCACACTTAAGAAAAACACATTCTTATGCACATGCTCTGATTACCTCCAACAATTTCTGTTGATTACATTGCCACAAATATGATAAGGATTGTACACCAAGCCTGCAACACACTTCTTCCACTCTGGTTCTTTGGTAATTGGAGAGAATTGCTCCACTGCATACACCTTCATATTCGAGTTTTTCCTACAAAGCAACACCAAGAGTTCACATTCATGAGACACTGAATGAAAAACTTTTGTAAACACCATCAGAAATCAGCTATGCACTAAATTCACACGACCAATTAAGCCTGCACTTNGTCATTTTTAAAACAGACTAGATTCTTAGCAAAGAACAAAACCTTTATGTCTTTTAACAACAAAAACAAATCTTCCACTTCATCGCCTTCCTTCTCCTCATAGTATAGAGTTTTAGATTTTGAAGTTCCCTGAATGACTCTGAAGGAAAAGGGAAGCAAAAGTTACTGGAAAAACACAATTACACATTATTTCAAAAAAGCACCCATGGATGTGTATACCTTACATGTTTCCAAAGAACACGAAGAGGAGAATCACATAAAAATTTGGCATAATTATGTATTCTACTGCATTAAGTATTTTCATTCACTTTTATTGCTGTAATAAGCCAATGCCTCAAAAATCTAAAAAAATAACTTGCCAACCACTTCAAAAGTTCTTTTTTGGCAAAATGTGCTGCATTACATATTTTTGACTCAACATTGAAGAATCCATAGTGCATTTTCTAAACACGAAGCACACACAAATTTCGTAAAACCAAATACACTTTTAATCAGTTTTAAAAAGATGCTGGCTGGATGTCATAAAAGAGCTTAATGAGTTTTGACTGAGCCCAAGTGACAACAAATATTTTTGGCTTGATGTAAGCTATCAAACAATAAACCAATTGCTTCAAATTATCTTATCCTGTTGCTACAAGAAATACCATTCATTTTGAATCCACCATAAATAAATACATGCAATTGAGTATTTATCTAAAATTCCACCTCCTAGAAATAAAACACAGTAATAATCTGACCAAAAATTTAATAATTTTAAATTTAATAGCAAAATAATTGATTTTGATTGCAAGAGGTAAACTATACTATATAATTTGATATAGCAAACATGCATTGTCAAATAATGGACACCAATGTTTTACCTCTTTAACACTATGATACAAACAAAATCAGCTTTAACCTTCTGAACAAAGGCAGTCCCATAGCTTGTGAATAAACATCAATTCCTTCTTGTCCCACTGTCTGATACATGTAACTGTCAGCTTCACCTGAAACTCACAAGAACCTGGTGAAAGATTGTTTGAATGTTGTCATAGCATGTAAACAATTAAGAATAAGAATCATTCTTACCACTTGTTTTTGGATGCAAATTCGCTAGACCAATGATCTGATGTCCCATAGCAACACAATGCATCATGCCATAGCAGCTATCTTTACCACCACTGCAAAATAATCTCATACAAAAAAATTGTCGTCTTAGTGTCAATCGTTCTTTAACTCAGAGCCTAAGCAGCATGTGTGAAATAAACAAGTCAGAAAAAAAATTATAATGAAAGTCTGAAGCTTTGTTTGGGTCACCATAATCTTCTCACATCCACACAATAATTTTTCTCTGCAGCAGTTTGTAGTATAACATGGAATGGAGCTATCTAACAGATCATCCAACATTTTTAATAAGAAGTAACCCACATGCTTTTGGCAAAATTGAATTTAATTCTATTTACATTTTAAATTGCTTGGTGCTGACTTGGCTCTTCACACGAGCCTTCATAGCAATGACACCTTTTAAAATATAAATGATGTATCCATCAATTAGACCAGGGGTCCCAAACTCAAGTTGCTCCGAGGGCCAAATGAGGACTTCTAAAGTAACCTGAGGGCCGCATTATGACACTGGCGCAACAGTGGTGGTACCTGAACCTTATTAGAAACAGCTTTTACATCTCTTATTTCCTGCAAAAAGTATGAGTTATAAGCAAATCAATTCTAGCCAATCTACATTCGTTTAAAAGGAACTGTTTACTCACTGGCCAAGCGCTTATAAAAGTCATTGAATAAACTAATTACGTAAATGGTAATGATTTGAAAATTCCCCAAAAGCATTGCGGACTGCATATAATGTCCTCACAGGCCACGTGTTTGAGACTCTGGATTAGACCAAAGTGGTATAGGTGGGATACCACTAGTCAGAAATGATAGGTTCAAAATTGTAAGGAGTTGAAAGCCACGTCCATATTTTACCTAGTTCCAGTTAGTAAAATCCCTTCTGAGTAGACCCTTGCTTATAGCAAGTACAGAGTAAGTTTTGTGCAAAATGATCATATAAATTAATAAAACCACATGCGTAGTTTTCATTTAAATAAATTATTAAAATTTGGTAACCAGCTTAAAAATTCATAAAAATTAAAATTTGCCAACATTTTTTAAAACTAAAGCGAGTTAGCCAAACATGTACTGCACACAAATAAACATAAAAACTTTCCCACATAATTAGCTAACAGGCAAAAAAACACTCATCATTGCAATTTGAATTAAATCTGCTTTGCTTTTGTTTTTTAACTAGGAATTTAATATGGTAGTGTCTAAATGGCCGTAGCCGGTTTTCAGTTTCAAAGGACTGAAAAACTGTATCCAGCTTCAAAAACTGTATGCAGTTTTATGCCTAATATAAAGCTGAGTTGGAGACGTTCAGACCACTATCAACATGGTCTTGTGGGAAGTGACTAGTGCTGTTCCACATGGGGTTGTCGGTTCGGGTCACATTTTGGTTGTATTGTTTTTTTTTCATAGTGTGGAACACACTTTTGATGTTCTCACACAAGACTGTACATTGAAAGCTTTGGGACCACTATTGACATACATTTTTACAACTTCAAAAAGCAGACACAGGTTTAAATTTAAGGTACTAAAGTTTTGGATGACGGTTTAGGTTTACTGTTAGCGTTTAGTGTTAGTGTCTAAGGTTAGGGTTTAGGGTAAGCGCTTAGTGTTTAGGGTTAGGATTTATGGTTAGGGTTTACAAAAAACATTATTGGCCACTTTAATCCTGACTCTGAGAAACAACTCACATGCAAGAAGTAGTCACACATTTCACAGATGTCAGCAATTTCATTTGATACAGTTTTTAGTCTTATCAAAGTGAAAACTGGATACAGTCATTTACACATTCAATTGAACTGGCGTTTAATAACATATATACATTTTTCTGTGTAAGAAAAAGTAGAAATAAATGCAACAAATGAGTTTTTTGATGCACACACTAAATATTTTAAACCCAAATTAAATTTATATCATCAAGATACCCTTCAAACAAGGGGGTCAGTTAGTCACTCAAGAGGCGTGGTGCTGGTAGCATAGCAGATGCGTTTCAGGTCTGCTGTGCAAATGGTTTTCAGTTCGCCTCTCCCCTTCATACCTTGGCGACTTACGTTTTCGTAGTACTGTAGCGACTGGTTGCACGTTTTAAATAATGGGACCAGTTTTTCTTTACTTTTTTCAAGACTTTCCAAACTTTCAGTTTAGGGGTGTTAGCATTAGCGTTAGGTTAGCATTAGGGCTACAGTTTGGGTTAAGGTTAGATTTACCTTTTGCGTTTACTATGTTTCTACCAAGCCTACTGCAATCTCATTGTACCTTGCAGGAGACGGTTGAATAAGGTTTCAAAATTTAAAGATTCTGTAGCCACTGTTTTAAAATATTAAACCAGCACACGGCACTAGGCTACACCAGCAACTACTGTAGTGTAATAGTAATACAATAGCAGGTCTGTGCAATATATCCAGCAAGAATGCATACCTGATGAGTGCAATCACTTTCATGCTGACTTTCGATGAAGTTGAGCACCAGACGAGTCACCAACCAATAATAAACACGAAAATCCAGTTCAACCACGGTCTGCAACATCCATGGTAAACAGCAAATGAGTAAAACATGCCAATAGGAGTTTTCAGGCACTAGGGGCGCCACAATCTAACTAATAATAATCATATTTTATTGCGGACTCATGGTTTATATCACAGACACAAGAGCATAAAAAGTGGCTAGCTATACATCAGCGCACATTACAGAAACCATGTTTGCACATGACCAACATTGGAAGGAGCAAAGCACTTTATCCTCACCACAGCTGTATCGTCATTCGCAAGAGCACAGAAAATGGATAACCATACTAAGACAAAAGTTACGCATAAGTGCTGAATTCCACGACCCATTAAGCGCTACCAAGCCTTACACTAACAAAAAATAACTTTTGAAAACACTTGATATGGAAGCAAAGTTTAATTTTCATCGGTTTCAGCTTGTCCGAAATCCCTAGCTTCATTGAAAAGCAGTTATTTTGCTGCAGAGCTCTGTCGCCTGCGTACAAGCCAGTACGGCAAATCAGAGGTTTGGGACCATTAATCAGGGTTACCAACCTGTCTTCACCAAAAAAGCCAGACCTTGTCCCAAAAAACTCAGATAGCATTTTTAAGGCGTTAACACAAAATGCCCCAACATATGCATATAACCAGGCCCGTAACAAGCTAGGGACACCAGAGGGAGCGAAGAGTTTTATGAGAGGGGCCCAAATGACCAACAGTTTTAAACTACGTCCAACAAATTTTTCCAGGGAGGGGGAATTTTGTGGGGGGAATCTCCCCACGATCCTGTGCATAACCACAACCAAGAACAAAACAGACATTAAAACTCGTCAGAAACATGGACATAATACAATTCCACTCTTTAGAAGCATTTTCTTTCCCCGCAATTACGCTGTCGTACACTTGTTTCTTATCAATAACATCGACCATTTTTAGGGTAACTATAATATAAAATCTTTTCAATGTTTTATGCACCCTGCATGGTTATAGACTCTTTTCAGAAGAGATTTGTAAAGAATATGCAGTTCAGGCAATGTTTTTCTAAAGACAAGCCTTTCCGACTGAAAAAAGCCTGAAAAAGCCTGATTTTGTCAGGCTTTTTATTTCCATAAAAACAAAAGCCAAGGTGGTTAAAAAAAAGCAAAATTTCCGAATTTGACTTGAACAGTCTCAGTGTTACAAAATATAATATTTTCTGTATTTTATCAATTGTATGAATGCTGGAACTTTTTTGCAATTTGCTGATGCAGGTGGAATTGCTCATATGACAAGGACTATATCCTTGGATTTGCGGATCTTCTTCTTTTCCATATAACCAAAAACCCTAACCTAAATTGTAAACCTGTGTCTGGTTTTCAAAACTTGTTAAAAAAGTGCTATAGCTTACATCATAAATTTTCCTATCAACCCAGCCTAAACAACAATGCTGAGAGCCCAAACGACGACCACTCGCACATCAGGATTTCCCTTTGGACCAGGTTCATCGTACTAACTGCTAATGCCACGAACTCAGTTTTTTAAGTGGACAAAGCCAGATAAATTACAGTTCAAATGGAAAAATAACCACAGCAGAGTTATACCTCTGGCAGGTAAATATCATTAATTTTCTGTTTTTAAAGTGCACAACCTGTGATGTTATTGATTGGGTCACAAAATGACCGGGTGTTTTTGTTAGGAAAGGGCTGTAGGTCTGCTGGCAGTGACACAGAGTAGTCAGGTAGATGTGACTTACTGTGTGAATGGTTTTCGTGCTGACTCTTGCCATAATCGGGCAACATTTATTTTGGTTGTAGTGGTTGAACTTTTCATGGTACCTGTTTGGGAGTGAATGTTCCAGAACCCCAAAAAGCTTGCACCAGCGGGGATTGTGACCAGACTTGACGAGAGAGGGTAATAAGCGTGTACACTGCATTAGGGATCTTCAGAAGGCACTGACAAACCTGTGCTTTAGAATACCAGGTGCAACTCTGTCTGATTTTATTCTGTGTTGATAGAGATTTTCATGTCTAAAAATTCCGTCATTAAAATTCATGCAGATTTTTATAGATGATCAGGGAACTTTTGCCTAGTTTTCGCATTTTCTTTCATTACTACAATTTGAATGTGCTACCACAATTTGGAAAAACAAAACAACAGTTCTAACGTTCATTTGTGACCGCAATTTCAAAGTGTTAACGATTAGATTCTAAGTCTTATGATAATTATGATTTCAAGATTCAAAGGTCCTGACATCACAGACACAGTCATATGAAGTTTTCAGATGGCTCTACAAACAAATATATGCGGGGCTCCAGTCAGCTTTTGATGTACCTTTAACTAACTCATTCTTCGCATCTATGCTACCATGAACGGCTGAAGTGAGTCAGTGAGTGGGGGCACCCAAACTAATTTTGTCTCTGGGTGTGAGAAACCCAAGTACGTCACTAATACAAGGTTGCAGTATTATCATATAAGGATAAGTGAATTATGATAATTCGCTTATGATGACTATCGCAGTGACTTGTTATGTATGGGCACCAGCTACCGGTAGCCGTTTATTGACATCATGTGGCACCATCTCCAGGCTGCCACATTATGCAAATTAAAAACCACTGATTAAGTTGCTGCAAGCATTAGATTTTAATAGACAAAGCTATAGGCCTAGGAAATTTTCATGCTTGCCACAAATGTGTGAATACAACTATGTTTTGCTTGTTGTTTAAAATCAAATGTATTTGTTCACATAGGCCCATTAGATCTGTTCACCATTAGTACAGTTGTAATTGTGTGATGGAAGACAGTCAGTTGAATGATGTTCGTAAAGATTCAGTTCACAAGCAAGGTAGAAAAAGAACTCATTCTTCCACTTCTGAATCTTCTTTCAAACTGCCTGCAGAACCTGCGAAAAAAACATTGTTGGATGCTGGGCAAAGCATTGGTGAAGATGGACTTCCTATCAAAAAACAAAAAGAATTGGTTGAAGCTGAAGAACGTCTGAAAATGCAGTAAGTTAGTAAGTTTCAGATGATGTATTGCAAGCTAATAGAGTCCTGCGTGGGGTGGGTTGACATGTGCAGATACCCGCATTTGCAGGGCAGCTGCTTTGTGTGTAGGTGAGGGTTGAACTTGCTGTGGGAGTGAGTTGTACTTGGGGCAGGTGTGGGTTGAGAAATTCTTTGTGCGGATAACTGAGTGTTGAGCCAAAGCGCATGAACTTAATCAGCTCAAAAATCACAAAACATGCAGATGTACAGTACTAAAGTTGTTTGCCAGCATTGCGCTTGGGGCAGTAGGCCTGCAGCAATTATTAGATTATGATGTAACAACCCATTCTTGCAAAACATTAGCTCACACTCTGTCATGTGGTGGACAAGTGACCATTTTCCAATGTTACTGTCATACTTGGTGATGAATAATTCAGTCTAGCAGTCCTTCTAAATGGATAAGACAACACTTAACCCACAGCTAGTCAAAACTGGACTGAAACATGATTTTTATCATCTCAAATCTGTTGACTGCAAAAGATCATATCTGTGGAAAAGTTTTGGTTGCCAATAAAAAGAATGAGCGGCTTGATTTTGCTGCTTTTTAGACTTGTTTTCAGGCATTATGAGTAGGGTAGGTTTTTCACCTTTTTTTTACAGCTGTAACAGCTTCTGAAATATTCAGAATGTATGTAATACGATGTTTTAAGCAGGTTGCAAGAATATTGTAGCTTTTTCTTTTTTACATGCAGTTTTTATCAAGTAGGCCTATTCCGCAAAATGTAAAAGCATGATTTAAAAAACATGCTTTATAACTATTTCGGTATAGTTCTGTTCTCTTTGATAACTGATTCGAACTGAATAATGACCTAAAAGCAATTGTATAAATGACCTGGCCAAACATCAGTCCAGAACTGTAGGCCAAATTGTTAAATTGCCAAGCAACTTCATGCAGTGTGGAGTGAAGTTTCAGCATGCTACACAAACTGTAGGCAAAAGATCACCATTTCTCCCCAAATAATGTTTGGAAATATTTAGTATTACATGTAAATAAATTGCTTGAGTAAATCATTGTCGTTCAAAATGCTTGTGCATAAATGTAACTTTTCACTGCAACTTTTGTTAAAAATAAATGTATATTTCTCATGATTTCATTGCAACAAAAACTTTCCCTCGTTATGAGTTTTTAGTAGTTTTCAGACAGGTGTGGGTTTGAGACTAAAAGTGCAGGGTGGGGTGGGTGCAGGTTAGGATGGCCTGCAGGGTAGGGCAGGTGTGGGTTAGAAGTGTGCAGGTGTGGGGTGGGAGCGGGCAAGAATTATCAAACTCCTACAGGTGTGGGACAGGGTGGGTTTAAATTTTGCAGGGCGGGAGTGGACAAAAAATTTCAACCCGTGCGGGATTCTACAAACTAATGGTTATTGGTTGTAAAATGTGCTTTGAGGTCTGCTGTCAAATGCATCATGACAATTCGAACTTTAATTTTGCTTGAACTTAATTCTTTGTTCAATTTTCATTCTCGTGTAATTGTAACTGGTCTGTTGCGATTTTGTTTTACAGTTACTTCAAATAAACAATCTTGAAAGCAGCAAATTCTCCTAAAATTTTGAAGAAAATTTATACCAGATTAGCTGAAACATTAGTTAATAACATTAACTTATTTGTTAAGTATTACTTATAATATGAGCTGACAAATGGATTAACACTGCAGATTTGGGACAATTTGTTTTTCAGTGATAAGTGAGAAATTATACTTTGGGCCAAATCTGTTACGTTGTTCAAAATGTGTCAGGTTATAATTGCAAATGTCAGGGAAGATTTGCAAATATATTGTATCTATACATTAACAAAGAGGTGTGGGTTTGATTATTTGTATATACTGCAGTTCCATGCAATGGTGTTAAAAGGATGTTGTTCAGAAGGGGCCCAAATAGTTGGTTTTTCAGGAGTGGCCAAAACGTTTTTTTTTGCAAGGGGAGCCAACAGTTCATTTTACCACTCAAAACTAAGAGAACAACTTTGTTCTACTTGAAATTTAATAAATATAAAATTTTAAAATCCAGGGGAGAACCTTGTTCTCCCCCTGCCAATTGGCTTTCTAGTGTTTATGGTTCAAAAGGTATGGCCTAAAAACAACAAAATAATTAAATATCCTAATTAATCAATTATTGCTTTTTTTGTTTATAGGCCATAACTTTTGGACCAGAATCACTAGAAAGCTAATCAAAGGATCAAAAGACTCAGATTATAGCCTAGTTTCCAATAAAAACTTCAGTCAAAATTTTTCCTCTAGTGGTTGATGTCCAGAGCCAGTTAACCTGAGCCAAAATGGCCGAAAATCTACCGCACTTATGACGTTACCCACAAAATCCTGAAATCCAAAACTTTCCAATTTTTTCAATGCAATCTAGAAGATTTGCGGTATCTTTTGAGGGTCTGAACAGCTCTCTAACACAATTAGATTGCGAGTTATAGAGTTACAAAGTGGCATAAAAATAGCAGCTCAATGTGTGATTTCAAAGTACAAGTATCTCGTACACCGGCAGCAAACATGTTAAAATATTATTTTTCTGAAACATACTGTTTTTTGTACGCTTCACCTAGCTTTTCAAAATTGAATAAATCACATTTTTGTGGCCTGCTTTACTGTATGTTTACTGATTCAATTATTCTACAGTATAATTGAGTTATGCACGTCCAATATATATTTGCTCATACGAATTCAGTTGTAATTTTCCTTAAAGCTGATTTACTCTGATGATTCTGAATTTAATTTACTAATGATATGCGTATACTATGAGTGTGTCACTAAATCATTGTTTCAAAACTTTCAAAGTGCATGCAATTTGTGTATCCCTAATGTTGTATATAATCAGGTTGCAAAATTGGACAGTTTCAGATAAGTCCATATGAAACTCTTGTTGTTTTACTGTTGATTGTTAGTTGCATGAAAGCCCCAGTATAATTAAGGTACTAAACTACTTTTGTCAATTTTTTCAAATGAGGAATACTTCTGTCAAGTTTTGTTTCAGAAGTACCAACTTCTCAATCTAGAGGAGTACTAATGAGTACTCCTAGATTCAATTATATACTTCTTTATGAGTAACTACAAAGATGAAATTAAAATATAGAAGATCCTAATGGAGCAGATGTTATGAAAAAATGGAATATACTAATTGCATAGTTAAATTAAAATGAAAAGTGTTTTATGTTAAAGTGACTTTGTACCTGGTGCATTATTTTTTATAATTGTACAGTATTTTTTGGACCATAAGGCGCACTTAAAATCCTTTAATTTTCTCAAAACTCGAAAGTGCGCCTTGTAATGCAATGCGCCTAATGCATGAATCTGGTTGTGCTTTCTCATCCTGAACCAATTTTATGTGGTAAATGGTGATATCTCTTTAATTGCTAGTTATGATTTTTTTGTAAACAGACCATCGTGTTGCATAATAAACCAACAATAATTGCAGTGAGCAACGTCCGAGAGTAGCTAGCACATACCACAGATCATATTATTCTGCGGAGCTCCAGACTACATTGACGCACACGGAATCAAACACAGCACACAACTTTTATTTATTCTATCCGTGTCTACCTAATTAGGCATGTGTGACAGATTAAACTCCCTTGTATGTAATGACAGATTAAACTCCCAGTGATGACTCATTCACTTGGGCGACTTCGGCACTTGGGAGTCATTGTAAAAGAGTTGAATACAGTTTGACTGTTAAGTTTTGCTTCATTTAATGCGCCTTATAATCCGGTGCGCCTTATGTATGAAAAAAACCCAGCTAGCATTCAATTTTTGATACTGCACCTTATAATCTGGTGCGCCTTATGGTCCCTAAAATACAGTATGTGTTCACAGTTCATTCCTCAATGTGTTATTGATGAAATATGTAATTTTTATGGGAAACCAGATGTATCTCAGTTAGTATTGTAGCAAACCATGCACTCAATTTTATACCACGTACCAACTGAAATAAATTTCAAAGTTATGGCCCAAAAACAACAAATTAATTAAACCCCTAATCAATTAATTATTGATTTTTTGGTTATAACTTTCAAACCAGAAACACTAGATGGCCAATCAAAGGCTCTAAAGCAGTGGTACCCAACCTTTTTTGGTGCCGGAGCCGAATTTCAAATTTCAGAGTACGTATGGAGCCGCATAAAAACACTGAAGTAATTATAACGAAAATTATAAAGCATGAAAACACGTACCAACAAATAGCAACACTAACAAGAAAAAAATACACAAATCAATTTAATGTCCAACTTGGCATTGGCTTTGAGCTTTAATAAGTTTGTCAAAGCGAGG
>JGI24022J15233_10008501_pt1 | contig 11472 bp, 7 predicted proteins | sample Ectturendosymbi2_FD_15233 | JGI IMG/M metagenome (IMG submission 15233)
ATGTTACTTTTCGCAACTTTTTCGATTTTTGCATGTTACTTTTCGCAACTTTTTCGATTTTTGCATGCAAAATAGGTTGTTTCAAGTCTTTCACAGTAAAATGTGCGCATAAATGCAACTTTCGCTGAAAATAAATGCAACTTTCTCGCTTTGTTACTGCAACAAAAACTTGCCCTACTGATGACTTTTCTTGTCGTAGTCCTTTGTACTAAGACTAATGAAGAAGTTTTTATCACAGGCGTGGACGTCATTGCACTTTTCTGACAAAATCTTTTCCACCCTTAAAATGCGGACCTGTTCTCAGAACTACGGTAATGCGACAATTTGGTTCAGTCTCTTCGTTCGAATAGCTGAACCGTTTGAAATTGAGAACTCAGAATCTGTTTGTGTAGTAAAAAAAATGCTATGAAGTATTGACGTCATTTTACTGTTTGGCTAGTGCAGTGGTTCCCAACTGGGTGCCATTTACAGTGCTCAGGGATGCCGCGCGCTAATACGTTTTTGTTTTAACATATCATTAAAAATACATTTTCAAACTGTCATCAAATTTAAAAGCATATTGCTATGGGTTCGCCACTGGGTTCCGCAAATTGTGATTATTTTTTCTTTTCTGTAGGGTGCCGCAAGCCTAAAAAGGCTGGGAACCACTGGGCTACAGGCTACATCTTACCTAGGGGCTTATTTGTATTCACAGTAAGCAGTTAGACTTCTATGCCATACAGAAAGAATCTAGATGTGCGACCCGTAAAGCTGAGAAATAACCAAAACCTCAAAAATGTAGGCTACAATACTTACTCATGATCCTACGTACTTCTATACAAGAAATATATCGAATAAAGGTGGTGGCACATTTACGGTCGTTGTCAAGTGAGAAATGGAAAAACATTGGAAGTAAGTTTGTTCTCAAATTGTGTTGTGAACAAACTACAGGTAGGCAACAAAGAGTAAACAAAACAAATGTCATGCAGTCAAGAGAACGCTTCTGATAGCAAAAGCTGGCGTTTTCTAAATCGAACACGCACATGCAATATATTTGACTTTAGCTGCATGTAACCACAGCAGAGAAGTGTTTTGTAGCCTACTACATGCACCTCAGCATCTGAAAATGCAATCACCCTCACAGTCCTTAAAATGCAGCTATAATTTTAAAAATGCAAATGGCAGCAGAGTTTACTCTTTTCAGAACTTCGTCTTCATCCGGTTTTAGATTTTGCATGTCTAGTGTGTATTGCCTCAAAATTATGGGCGAGGAGCAAGCTGGCATTTTCCAGGCAAACTTCTACATCAGCTCGGCCAGACTGCTTTTTGTACGGCAGCCAACATTTTCTCAAGGAACACAACACCCAGGCGATCTGGAGCACATACTTAAGAAACGAACATGCAACACACNAATCACTCGCATATACTTAAAGAAATTTGTTTTCTTGTTCTTTCACGTTTGATCGGTGTGATCTTAACTTCAAGTCCGTATGAAATACCGCACTAGCAGGACCTGAACCAGCCTGGGACATTAGGCGAAGCGAAGAATTTTCTGAGAGAGGCCCAAATTTTTTAAACTGGGTCCAACACATTTTTCCAAAGGGGCGAAAANTTTTTNNGGGGGGGAAGCTCTTCTGCTCCCCCAGTTACGGGCCTGCGCACTAGTGAACACAGCCGTAATAAGTGGGTTTTCGGCCTAACAAGATACCTTCAAGTATACCGTTTTTGTAAACTTGAAAGAGTATTAACGCAACTGTACATAAAATAGAACTTTGTGACAATCAGGTGGCAAAATACTTGATTGAATGAAATCGAGAAATCCATCACAGATCATTGAATGATTGGTGTTCAGTATTTTTCTTATGAACAACTGCTTCTTTTACATGATTATATTACGTTGAGGATCTAGCGCAGAAAAAACAGGAAAAAATCTCTTTGAAGTAAAGGATCATGTTCAGCTAAATCTCCTGGCCTCTCACAGCCATGAAGCAATAGAAGATGGAAATAATGACCATGTGATTTACAGTTATCTTCGTTTGATTAATTCAGAAAATACGCCATTTTCTGGATCACGTGGTCGGAGATTACAAACCTTCGGTTTTGACTACTCGTAAATTGGTCGTAATTGGACAAACAACAAGAGCGAGAACGACAAGCGGCGTAGGCTAGACGCAATTTTTCGGCGTTTAACAGGAAAAGGCGATACGACCCGAATGGGTAAGTAAGAACACTAAGGCGAAGCCTGGAGTACTTTATATTCAGGACTGCTTCCCGTTCACCAGTTAAACCCTGGCGTAGAGTATAGCTTCAAATAACCAGGACAGTCAATGGTAAGAACGTGAAAAGAAGTAACGGAGAATTGGAAAGAATGTGGCTTGTTAGGGAATGGATTTTTAATAGAATTTTTCTCAAGATGATTGCTCTTCCACCTATTGTTTTTCTTTGTAACAACAGCAGGCATATGCTGTTTGCCCGCGGATATTCTCAAAAATAAGAACATGCGAATATTCTCAGAAATATCTGGAACTGTTCAATTTTTCGAGAATCGATGGTATGTTGCAGTTGCACAAAAGTTTTGTTGTAATAATAATATAAAAAGATGCACTTTTTCTTCAAACATTTCAGACAAGGCGTACGGCGTATAAGCCCTTATAGTTATACCCTTCTTCACTTCTTAGGTGTTTACCTCATGTTTTACATTCAAGGTGAATGTCAATCATCAAATTACTTCTGATTTGTTTATAATCTGTAGTCTCATAAGAAGCATATAAAAAACAATCCTTGATATTTACATTTTAAGACTATTTACGTGATGCAATTATTCCTGTGTTGAGGTCAAGCTTCAAGCAGAAGCGTCGCTAAGTAAGAACTAAGAAGTCATAAAACTCGGGCAAAACCGTCTTGACTTCTTATAAGTTCCTAAGAACTTTTCTTTTGCCGTACGGCTTCGGTCATAATTGTGTTATAAATTGCGGCAAATGTTAACGTTTACAAAATACACCACACTGGTAAACGCAAACAAATGTTTGAGCTTGGAGCCGACGGTGGTGGCTTAAATTCCCTACTTTTATTTTAAACATTGTTTGGAACACACGGGGTAGATTGAATTTTTGAAACAAAAAAGAAAAATGAGCGCGTAATAAGTTGTGTTGTTGGAATTAGGCAACAACACAAGACTTATCTATGCGCTCGGGTTTAGGGAGGATGGGCTGACAGAACTGCAAATCTCTAATTTTAAGGATGTTAATTGGCATATTTCACTTATTTATTTACTTGAGTTAAATAGAAATACACATATAGCTTTATTAAAAGCTCTAATAAACTATAGATGGCACCAAAGTATGTGGAGGGAACCACAGAAAAAGATGTGAAGTAAGTTTAATCTACTTTGTGGTGGTAATCAGCGGTTTGCGTGATGCAACGTTTTACTGCTATTGTAGAACTGGTTGCTGAAATGTTGAAATTCCATCAGTGCAGACACATACATAAAGGTATAATTCCACTGGCCGCAACTACTTCACTTCCGTCGCTTCTTTCTCCAGCAGCGTGTTCTTTATTTCTGTTTTCGTATGGGACTGACTTCAGCAAAAATTGATGTTGTGGCTGGATTGTCAGTTTCGGTGATTTTAAATTTATAAGACTATCTTTGTACAACTGTTTCAGAAATTAGAACAACCATGCTCTGGAGTCAATGTCTTTCCGTTTAGAAATGTACTTTTTTCACCAGTATACTCCATCCATGTGTTTGCGACAATAATGAAAAAACTATGCCCTGCTTCACCGTTGGTTGCAATGACCCCAGTGACTCTTTTCACCAGTGGTTTCACGGCAGTGTGCAGTGCAAGCCCGCGTTATGCGCTTGAAAATTAACTGATGTGGATTTTGGGTGCGAAGTGGCTTCCGGACGCGCGCTNCTATTTGCCTGCAGTTGCAAAGGCAGACCCTGGTATGAAGACGATTGAGTAAATAACAGCTAGGAAATAAAGCCATCACACGAGTACAGCGTAAGCCGGCAAACCGCAAACCGATTTTATCATACAGGCGAACTGTCGTCCGAAAACGGAAACCCATTTTTTTCAAGACTCGCTTTGCGCGAGGTTGTCCTTTCCAGGGTGCTTCATCAACTTTTCGCCCGAATTTCGTCATGTATATTTGTTGCCCGGCTGGCACACCACATCCTACTTAAAACGCTGGCGTGATGCTGAAGCGGCATAATCTTCTTTAATCTTCTGCTTTTTCCGGGCTATTTTAATGCTGTGGGGAGTCGACAGTTTACACCTACTCCGGAAGAAAATGAGCTGCACCAGCGGGCCATGCGCATCTTCTTATCCATCGGAAGCCTTGGTTTTTTACCCATTTTCTCTTTTGATAGCAGCAAACATTTTTGTGAAAAAATTCTAACCATAAAAACAAATGCTGCAGAACAGGTAAAAACAATATTCTGTACAAACGTGCAGAATCCTGTTTCATAAATTTCCAGCTTTGACAAAATCCACGATCAGTCCCACAGCGATTTCGTCCAGACTTTTGTCTCAAGGCAAGTTTTTCATTGTTCCCTGGACTGAAGTTTTTTCAGGAAATTCTCGATGCGCAATTCTGTGCCGCGATGGTTCGACGTTTGTGTGGCGAACTGCCAGCCTTTCCGTCATCATCTGTTTAGTCGTCAGTTGGCCAGAGTGCATGTATTAAGCAGTGAGTGCTTTTAAGTTTACAAACAAACTTAAGCAAGACAAACTCTATCCGTTCATGACTTCATCGACACGATGAATACATCAGCTGTGGGTGATTGCATCCCGTCATTCAAGTCGTGTGAAACGCTCTTCAAAATGTCATAACAACAGCTCATCAATTGTACCGGTGAAAAACACGAAAGAAAAGTATCGCGAAGATGTCCTCCCTAATTTAGCGGAAAAATGCGCATCCTCTCGTTGCAAAATGCACCATCAGCACTCAGAGAAACGCCCCGTGCGAGAATTGAAAAGCTTGCGTATTAACGAGGGACTTTTAGTACAAACCTTGCACAAGGCTTGCGCGCTAATGTGATTGCTTAACATGATGTACAGTAAAAACATGCCACACCTCACATTCCAGTGCATCGTAGAAGAATGTAGCACTGATAGAAACAGACAAATTGCTATCTCTATCTGCTTTGTCACAAATTATTGAAATTTTAAAATCTGGATTTTATCAGTTTCGGAAATGGTTCGAGATTTTGTAAAATCGTATTTTAAAGCGATTACATAGAGCTATTCATTTTTTCCTCAAAAGATCCTTGACATTACTTTCTCTCCAATAAGTTTTTGGCATGAAATTAACTTTCCTTTACAACTACGTGTTTCATAATAACTGTCAGCGCCACTTTCATCAATATCCAAAAATAAAATGAATTTTTATCTTTGTGCTAATATTACGTGCTTAATTGTAACTACTAGCATGTTGGCACTTTCTCTGAGTTTGCATCTGACAGGTACTGTTATTCGAGCTTTGTCATAAAATGTATTCATTTGGAGAGTTATTGAATCGCAGTCAACCCTATTGTATTTCGCTCAGCCAGACCCTTCTTTGTGTCAACGAAAGGTCAGACTGGCTGTGGTTTTGCTTGTGCAAGAATTAGGAACAAAGGGTTATTACTTTCAGCAAATATGTTTTATTCTACACAGAAAAACTGCAGTTATCTGTTTTTGGATAAAAGGTATGTATTTACCTTTCTAGCAAAATTTACTGACTCTCCATCGACAGACAGTAAGAGCGACGGATGAAGCTTTGTAGCGTTAAATTAAAATGGTTTTGTTAAACACACCTGGCCTTTGACAATTCGCGCAGAAAATCCGAGCCACCAAAAGATGGTTTCGTTGTCCAGAAACCGTTTAACCCTCGGCTTGAGACTTGTTGAATTTCGCCAATCGTTTCCTACCAGACTAAATCCGTTTGTTTGGACGAACGCTGGTCATTACCGCGCTACACGCACATCCAGTGATATTTAAGGTGTTTTGAGGGACCGAAACGGTCTCGGTCATCATACGTGCAGTACCTCGAGCACGACTTCAGAAAAGGCAAAAGCCGCCGTGCCCTGACAAAACAAAAATACTGTACTGGCTTGGTGGATGGTTTCCCTGGTCGCGACTTCGCATTCTGTGTTGCGCCTTGTATTCAGACCCAATTCTGGGTTTTGTGCAGCATCCTGAAAAACCACCAACACCGGCATTGAAAGGTAAACTTTGTGCCCCGATCCATATTTACATCAAAATGTTGGACGATAAACACGCTGTAAGCACAAGTGCTTGACGTAAAGTCATCATAATGTTCATTTTGTTTTTCAGTCTCTGGTGCAGTTTACATGGGAACACTGGTTTGAAAGCATTTCAAAAGCCGGTCATCACTGTCCTCATTGTTTTTCTGACCAGGTCCAAACAAAATTCCGAGCAGTGCCTTAGCTTTTTGTCTATAGCAGGTCGATGACAAGCAATGCTCAGTTTTGGAAAACTGTATAAGAAACAACAACGTAAAAACTAATGCCTTCCACAGGACGCATTATATTGGACATTTCGAAAAATAACTATCTTCAACGTCAAAAAAGTTTCAAATTTTGAGGTCCAAAAATCACCTTGTATCCACTTAAAAACTACCCAGCTAAGGACTGCTTACGTCACATGAACTGTACTAATAGTGACTTTTACCTAATATAAGGTGTGACCACTGTAACGTTGTCGGAAACGAGGAACTGATATGAGAATTTTGGGATTGATATGAGAATAAAAAGTTTCATCTTCAACACTTCATCAACGTCAGCATTCCCGATCAAAAGCTGTACAATACACAGTTTTGAAGAAATCGCAGAGAGTTTTGAAGAAGTTGGAAGTTATTAAAGTAAAGATCAAGCTGCAATGGGATTGTCCGCAGAAATATATTTCTGTTAAATAAGTTCTTAATCGTTGTCGTGCCTAAGTCTACATGTTTTAACTTTGAGCGTCCTTCAATTCTTCGCAAATCTCAAAGAGATTTCCTACTTCTTTGAGTGTACGTGTTTAAAGCACAATCAAGACCCAAGTTCAGAACAAAAGATGTAAAAAACTACAGGCTTAGAGCAGAACGGAATATTTTTATGTCAGTGTTCAAAGAGCAAAGCAGCTATGCCCTTCAAAGCAATTATCGCAGCATCAGTTTAACATAATAATAATAACTGCATCTCTTCAGAAATTGATGGAGCAGTAAAACGGGGCAACAAAAAAGAAACACCTCTATGGTTACGTCAAGCGAACTTACAGCAACTTGCAAACACAACTCAAGACCTTAGTTGCCCAGAAGCATAGACTATTTCTATTGCCTGCCGTAAACTCATCAATTTTGTTTTATCACGAGAAGCCAAGTCTTGTTTAGCCTGCGCATCACGCATCGCATGAAATCGATAGTTGCATCAGCTGTCGCTGTAAATTGTATATGGGGCAATTAAAATCCTCAAGAAATAAAGCGAATTCGACAATGAAATGAAACGAGTCTGGTACAACCATCTTGCAACAGTGCTTGTGTCACGCTTTGAGAAATGCTCAGTGCTATAACCGAGAATGTAATCTTGATATTTGATACCTGGTATTAACCACAACAAAGTGGCAAATACCGCAAAGTTCAGGCGTACTGAGGTGAGTACTTGCAAAGAAGTTTGTGACAAATAAAATAGTAATCTTTCTACGCATAACATCGAGTTTCGAGAAGAGAACAATGCAGATAATTTTAAAAGTGGCCGGAATATTGTTTTTTCAACATACATTTGAATAGTTACGAATCAAACCCAATAACCTACCTCGAAGAGATCACTTTAAAAAGAGCCTGTCTGCAAAGGACACTATTGTCATTGTATCGAAAACTTCCGTGGCATCGCTAAAACGGGCATAAGATAATTTTTACCGTTGTCAATTGTTTATTGCACATGCATGCAGCCCGACTCTGTTCATGTTATGCGGGATACGCTGAAGTGACGCAGCGCTGTAGATTACTGGTAGAAACATCGCTCCAAGTCCTCCGCTGATCACACAATCGCGCAACCTTGTCGAGCCTAACGTAACGAAAAGAGCCAAGCGCCAAGGAATAAAGTTTCAAGGTGTGTCCAATGCAGGTACTGGTGCATGACATCATCGCCCAAAACCGCTATGTTTTGGCAATTCTTTTCCACGGCTTGGGTCTGGATGCTGTGGCAATCGAACGTTAACCATCCACGAAGAAAATCAGTGGTACAAAATCACAGGGAGGCATATCATTTGGTGGTAAACAGCGAATTTAGAAAAAAAATACTTAAAATTCATCTCCAACCCTTGGGACACACCAAGCCAAACATATCCATTCCATACACGAAAAATGGATTAGGTTTTAAATCTTGCGTTGTCATACGGCGCTGTGAGATTGAAGGTTTACAGCAGTATACTCGAATTGTTTTGAAAGTTTAAGAAAACGCGAAAAGCGGATTCATGTTTTACTTTATTTTATCGTTGCTTTCGCATTTGATTTTTGCTGACGATGAAAAGAGCGCTTTTTAAAAATCCTGCATGATCTCAACTAAATTTGTGTTTTTGCGTAGCTGTTTTTACTGAGACTTAGCAAGACGTGAGAGCTTTCCTATGTCTATATATTGCATTAATTAAATTAGGCTCTATTCCCATAATCACAAACGCAGCAGCCACTAAAACTCTCACAACTACAAAGCGTCTGCACTACAGCGGACATGGTATTCGGTGAAAACGGAAAGATTGCTTCACGTGGTCTTTTTATAATCCTAGCAAAACACGAACGATGCTTCTGCGTACTTTCCTGTATTCCGACCCATAATCGTTATGGACTTAAAATATGATCGGCGATGCCACTAACAATGCGAACCGCAAACAACTTCGAACCACAAACAATGAATGAGGCTGTACCAATGCACATACTACTAACGGCTGTGGGTGCCAGGTTGGGTCACTCCTTTCGTTGAAAACAGATCGTAAAGCGCGTATGCATGTTTTTGTCAGGTTTTAGCGGAANAAGTCCATGAAAAATTGATAAACCAGCACCTTTCTTGGTGTGCAGCACAGCAGCATACTACACAACTGTATCAGTAGCACTCCCCGGTTAAGAAGCTCGCTTGTGAGAATGAGCTGTAGTCCTTTGATGGTTAAATAAAATTGTTATTCTGATTTCATCTTAAAACACAGTCGATTACTAAGCTTTTTTATCCAAACAATGCTGAAATCACATGCAAAAGAACTACACGCACGATGACTACTGTAAACTCAGTGTTCACAATTAAGGTAACAATCTCCAGCTCTACAGCAGGTTGCTTTTAAACATTTTTGAACGTGGATTCCACAGATTCACACGTGTTTCCTCACAGACCACTAGAATTGCTCAAGAGCATTTCTGAAAAACACAAATGGTTTGTATAATTTGCCAAATATCTTGTAATCGATTAATCATTGGCTTGCGGTCCCACAGTACAAAAACGTCTGAACTAAAAACATGAAATGTGCAATTTTAAGAAGCGTGAAAATTGTTAAATATTGTAATCACTGCAGTCAATAAGCTTCAATTTTTAGGACAAACATATTTATATTGTAGGCTGTCGCGAGAAGATCCAAAGGGTCTCAACAATTAAGTGTTGGAAAGCAAGAAAAATTGTTCAGATTTCTCTAAAAACATTAACCCTTTTATAGGCTGAAAAAAAGAAACTTTCCAGCAAGATTTTCCTTTCTGTCACAAAAAAAGAGCTATGTGGAAAAACTGCTTCTCACCGCAAACATACCTTGACTTTTGCGAAACACTTCATTAAATGGCAGCATTTGTAAATACTTCTTCACTGCAGTGGGCAACGCAAGAAAAGGTTGATTTGCAATGATGTCAATAGACTATAAAAAGTAAAAAAATAAAAAAACGTTGTGAACAACAAAGACACTAGCTAGCAAAACTACAATGCTAACAATTACATCACCACTTTGCATCACTATCTTCTAAATTTTCTTTTCTGCCGATTCGTGCAGTCGTCTGTATGCATGCAGATAAACATCAATTCTATCCTATTTTGCTATTATTCTTTAAAAAGGTAGACACAAACGAACTAATAACAAAGAACACAAACAGTTTTTGATTAACAGGACAATTTACTTTTTCTCCCAACCATCGTTTTTTTGCTGGAAAAAGTTGTTTGTGTCCTTGGAAGAATTATAAGGTTTGCACGTCACAGCGTTGATACTCACATGCCGATGAAAATCGCAGCATACCGTAGCTCAGGAAGTGATTTTTTACAGCTTCCACTTTAGCAATTTTTCTCAATCAAAGAAACGCACGCTTATCGTATCTTCATAAGAGCAGAATGCTGTTTGAGATAACTGCTGTACACATGTGTTCGCGACGATGGTAAAGCACATTATGCTTTTGAGCCGCTCTGCGTGGGTTGCCCAATGTGGGCAGACCTTACAAATTGTACCCTAAAATAAGCATTCACGTTATACGTGAACCTTCAGGACAACTTGTGTCACGCTACACTCCAAGATGTATGGGCTTGGGTGCGACCTGACATAAAACACGTCAAGTTTATGCTTCTGTTCACACGCAGTAAGATCTGACAACTTTTGCAAAAAGCTTGTCATGAAATGCGTATTATATGTTTGAATCCGAAAGTCTTCAAAATAAACATGAAAGCCTACTGCAAGTGAGGAAATCACGCATTACGCTAATGTATGAATTTCTTTACCGTTAATCACTGCATTGGGTTGCACGTCGTAAACTCAAATCTCTAAAGGTTGCAGAAACTAAAAAATACCGTCGTTCGAACACACCTACTTTTTGATAAAGCATCAATCGGATTGTATACTGCCAAAAGGTTTTAATCTTTATGAAACAGTGTGCTGCTGCTGACAAAAATAAACGGAAAAAGCATCCGAAATCTGTCAGAGAAGTTAGGTGACTGTAATCTTGCTTTGAGCGAGCGAAGTCGATTAAAGTATATGAGCATGTCTGCTTGCCCCAATTTTTTTCTCTGCAAAAACATTTTCGATTTTTATCAACCTCTCAGGCAAGCTGACAAAAAGCTTTTGCTCTCCAGTGCAATTTAATTCACTCAGCGTTGTAACTGAAGGACAATAACAGCTAGAAGTTACTCGAGAGCATTGCGCAAGGCGCCGATAGCGCTGTCCGTCTTCAAAATAATTAACCCTGTCCCTGACGCTGCTTGAAACGCATTTGCCGTCATATCCAACCGGAGGTGTAACGTCGCTTTGAACGAAATTCAATTACACGGATCACACAGCCCCAAAGAGACATTTGTTTCAGTGCCGTGCCAAGCATCAATTGCCCTGGAGCAAGTTTGTTGACTTAGCAGTAAGATGACATTTCGTGCGTGGCCTGGGCAAATCACATTCTATCACTTCGCTCAGTGCTGTGTCAAAGGTCTTCAGCGACGGAGACCGGACAGCTAGCTGCAATTTGTAGCTCTGCCACTAGCGCTTAGAGATAACCTGTGTTGTACCC
>JGI24022J15233_10008504_pt1 | contig 11470 bp, 6 predicted proteins | sample Ectturendosymbi2_FD_15233 | JGI IMG/M metagenome (IMG submission 15233)
TAAATGTTATTTTGTTCGTATTTTGATAAGATTGTATATTTATTATATAATTCACAAAGTTTGTAATTCATTGAAAACTCCGCTTACTCAGCCCTAAAATAACCACGCTCACTAAAACAAATATTTGCTCAGTGCAAAATTATTTTAGAGGGAACGCTGATCGTCAGCAATTTGAAAATGATAAACAAAATGTCGACGTTGCCCTCCCCCCTGGAAAAAGTTCTGCTGACGCCCATGAATGATCGTGCTTTCTCGCTTTCACTTTTTCGTTACTTTCGTGCTTTCACTCATAACGAATTGTTTGTTTCTTTCCGTTCACTTAATTTCGGTTGCAAAATAAACAGAATCAACCCGCTACAATTGTTGTTATTTCATCAAAATTACCTGCAATAACAAATGTTATACACAAATTACTATGGGTGTTGCAGACTATTCCCAACGACAATTAAAACCTGTGAGGTTCCCCATTTGAAGAGCACTGATCTAAACCGTATCCAAGTGACTACGCTCACTTGCTGAAACATACAAGTCAAACAGCACTACTGCCCTATGCTGGCTACTGCCATCGGTAATTGTGCTGTAACAAACGTACCCTACAATGAGAACAAGTATTATGTCGTCACGCGAACTGTTTATCTCGAGTCCTCGATGTACCTGCGCCGACGCCAGTGACTTCGTCAGATTGTTATGTGCCACATTGCTTGTTGGTTCCGTAGCGGCGCAGTGTTAAAGTTTGACCAGTTTTATCACTCAAGCTTCTTCTAAACCAAGCTCAGATTGGTTTCCTCGTAAATGTACGTATGCAAAAGTGATTGATTTACGCAATATGGTCCAGTGAAGCATTGGGTTCATTGCAAATCGATATCGCATCCTCCCCCACCAAATTAGCCTGTGTCCGCTACTGGCGGCTTACAATCAAGGGCCGCTTACATTTTTTATTTCTTTACTTTTTTGAAAGGTATAGATGACGCTCAGTCTTTCCTTGGCTACGTTTTGTCGACCAAACTCTCCTTTCGCATTCGATTTTCTTCAGCATTACGTGCACACGCTATCACAGGAGGGATTATGATAAACAGAAGGCAGTTGTAGTGGTGTAAGCATCATTAATAACAGGGTTGCCAATTTAAACTGGTAACGCACGAGTACGTGAACGTCGCGAATGCATATCAGAGGCTGAAGTCGCCTATGCTCAAGTGCGGTTTACAATCAAGGTCAGCTTACATTAATTTTTAACACCATTTCATGCGACTTACAATCAAAGGCGGCTAAAAATGGAGTTAATACTGCAGGCACTTAATCGACTATCGGAAAAAGCAAACGAGAACGTTGCGAATCAGCGAAAACAAATTTTACAAACGATGACGTCATGAAATACGTCATAGCGGCCCTCCAGTGAAAATTGCCCCGGTCCCGCCTCCTTTTATCCGGCTTTGGTTGTTACAGAAGGGTTGATGTTTTTCATTTTGATTTCCATTTCATAAATACAAGGTAAGCGCTGCCATTAGGCGAACTATGTTTCAATTTGGTATAAATTCTATTCCTCTACAGAACAGTCGCCAGCAAGGGCGTCCGCAGAAATTTTTCCAGGGGGGGCAACGTCAACTTTTGCTTATCTTTTTCAGGGTGTTGGCGATGCAACGCAAATGGACATACACAAACGAGAAAGTGCCCACTGTTACGGCAACAGTTGCATACAGTGTTGTCCCTGTAAGAAATCTTTGCACTGAACAATCGTTTTAGCGAGCATGGATATTTTAAGACTGAGTTAGGAGAGTTCTAAATGAAATACAAATATAGTGAATATTTAGAATAAGTGTAAATCTTATGAAAATACGATCAAAGTACACATTTAAGTCAAATAGCTTCTTGTTTTCGTACTTTTCCGATGTTTTGGAAAGTTGGAAGGGCGCGAGATGAGATTTCACTGCGCAAATCGTCTGATGGTACAGTGTATTTTGCGCACCGTAAAGGAAGCATTGTTACAAAAAATGCGCTTTGTTGGCAGCAATGCTTCTTCACCCATAGCATAAACCAGGGCTGATCAAACTTGTTCAATGGAAGAGTCATTTGCAGAAAACTAAAAACACCAGTAAGCTCCGCAGAATCAGTTTGTAGTGTCAATACAAATACGGTAAAGACTGCAATTTTACATTAAATGATGTACACTAATTGTCAATATCAAGTTTTGTTTGATTTTCCAGTCCCCAAAAATCTGGACAGTAGGTTGTTGAAGCTGTGCGAATTTATTCTCCCAAGTGTTCATTTTTGAGGGTTGCACGATGGTTTGTTTTTGCGAACTTCATTACAGAGAAAAAAAATTCACAGCAATATGTTGTGTTACGTACAGAAATGAGTTGTACACTGGTCTTCTAAATTCTGGGCATTTTCTTTCTGGATCCTGTCGCCAGTAATTAAGTGTAGAGTGGCATTGACTAAAGTCTTTTTAGAGTCAGATTTTCTTGCATTTTGTTCAGTTTCATTTATGCAGTAAACAAGTTTGTAACAAACGGTTAGTGAACTGGACAGCCATCACCGGCTACGTTAACATTGAATGGATTTACAAGGAATGCAAAGCAATATTTTTTACTTTTGGAAATGGTCACATCTGGCTTGGAATACCTCCATTAGTCTTATAATTTATTTTAGCATTCTTTCACTTTGTGTTCTGCAATTGCCTCTTCGCGAAAAGAATTCATTATCATTCTAACATTGGGAAAATGACAGAATGCTTTTGACAACTTGTCTTTGAAAAATTTTAATTTTTTTCTGTGAACTTACGTAGCGTAACTTGCGATTTAGGTTCACTGTCGTTGTTATCAAATCGCGCAGACTCCCTGGTGACTAACTTCACGAACTTGTGTAAACATATTAATGAGGAAACAACTCCCTATCAGCTTCAGATGTTGTTATTCATCTATGGAAGAGCCACACAAAGTATGTCGGCGGCCCGCAGTTCGCCCACCATTGGTATACTATAAACCTACGTGGATTACCGCTATCTGCAGTCACTGTCTCGCTGCATTACTTGCCGAGATGTCTGCGTTCAATAGCTACAGTACATGCGGCAAAACGCCTACCACCGTGACTTGATGCGCATCTTCGAATATTTGTTGCCATGTTATTGTTACAAAACAAAGGTCAATAGAAAACAATTCGCTCCTGTGTTTCCCAGCCTGCCTCTGCTAGCAAAGGAGAATTAGTGAACTGCAACCTCATCATTGCATGTTACCATAACAGTGAACCTGACTCTTGGGCAGTGTGAGTTTCATATCGGCATACAAACTGTCATTGCAAAAATTAACCCAACTAATCAGCATTAACTGATGATTTCACGTTTTCTAATTTTGCTTCTTAGTCCCAATTTCCAGGGGGGGAGCAAATGCCCGTTTTCCCACTGCGGACGCCCATGGTCTTCAAAAAGTTTTAAATAGGGGGGCTTTGCGGTTCTACGGGCGGTGTTTTCGTTTGTGTGGAGGGGCTTGGCATTCTAAAAATTGACAAAAACTCCACTAATTTATAGTTTTTCACGTTTTAATTTGGGGGGCTTGGAGCTTTGTTTGTGGGGCTAAGCCCACCAAAGCGACGATACTGTTCCTCTAATAAACTTTCTAAATAAAAAAACGCCCTTATTTCCGAAATGTGCAACGACATTACAGTTATGGAGTGATTAGAAGTGATATGTAGAGAAGGATCGTTGTATAGGAGTGGGCGCTTTCATGGATCTTGCCTAGGTTGCTTACAAGTCTATCAAGAGCGTGCTGTCAGGGCCAGCAAGGCATGCCCTGCAAGCCATACTTTATCAAGTTCACTACAAAGTTTTAAGGTTACAATCTCTTTTCTTGATTTTTTTCTGGCTGCGCCGCTTTTACGGGATTGGTTAATGCCTTCAGTAAATTATCTTTCAGCCACACAGTGTAGTCACTAGTCAGGTTAGGAAACGCTGACAGGATTATTGGCTTAGTATCGTATAGTTAACCAGCTAAATTTCGATTATGTGAGGCACCACCTTAATTTATTTAACCAAACAGATTCCAGCTGCTTCACACCTTAACCAACATACAGTATTGGCGTTCGCGAACGTCAGAGCGTGTTGTGCATGCGGAACGTCGTGGATGGTTACGTCACCAGACTAGCAATGGGCCTGCGAGTGTCGGACGCTTCTGCAATTGAATCATCGCATAAGGCCGCAACAGGCTTGAAGAGAATAACGTCATCATAAGCAAACACTTCTTTTAAATTTAAGCCATGAGGGGGCGCTGAAAATGGATCTTGCCTAGGAGGCTGGAATGGCTTGCTCCGGCCCTGATCGGAGCGACCCATGTCCGTAAAATGTTTCAAAACTTGGTTTTCATTCGCAACACAATACAAAGAGCTATTTGTGCTCTTAACCGAAAGAGTAGACTTCATTGTTTGGGTTGCGTGTATTAACTATTCGTGCATAATTATTTACACTGAAAAGAACAAAAAAATTCATTTCAGCATACTTGAATTCGCAGTGTGTAAAACAAATAATGTTTTTTGCCTGCATGTGGCACAGACATGTAAAGCTATATCAAGGCGGAATCTAACAATCCAAAGCGCGCAGATTCTATTAAAATCGTTGAGGGCCGAAAAAATCTACATTACTTTGAAGTAGCATTAACTACTTTCAATGTGGGTTATTAGGCTACTACTGTACGTACGATCAGCTTCAAATAGTAGGATATGCAAGATATCTAGCTTTCGATGTATGTAAGTTTTATATTTTCTGTGATGTTTCAAGTAGCCTGAGTAACCTATCTACTTCTGTTAAATGCCGCCTCTAAAATCTTTGCCTCGAACCCCCAAATTCCTGGATCCTGATGACATTACATAATGAAAGTTTCCAATGTTCCTGTACCAATCGTTTGATGTACGGCGACTTTTCCAGTGAAAAAAGAAAAAAATTCGCGTTTCTTTGTAATAGTTTAAGACTAAGTTTATTGTCTTTCCTTGATTTAGTCTACAAACTCTTTTCAGTTCTATACGGCGATACAGTTTCGTTGTTTTTAATCTTCCTTACTTCACAAAATTGGTATAGATTTAAGCTTGCCTAATATTTCTGACAAAAAGTGAGGATACTATATCTGTATCATTGATACAGGGATACCCCGAACTTCCTGTATAAGTGCTTCTAAATATCCCTGCATTTATATTGTGGAACCGGCGGTATGTCACGCACTTAACCATGGACGTCGGAAGGATTTTTTCCAAAGGACGGCCACTGGGGTATTTTCCAAAGTTTTTCTAGGGGGTGGCCAAAAGTGGTGATTGTCTTTTCCCACTCAAAACTAGGAAAACAACTTTTTTGCTGAAATTTTCAAAATCCGGGGCCAAGGCCCTTCCCTCCTACCCCTCTTCCAACGCCCATGCACTTAGCTACATTGATACGAAACCATTACAGATAGAAACGTCGATACCAACGGTATCGAACAGATCAAGATTGCTGCATTGTTCTTAAAAGCTGTGGCTGTAATTTTATAAAAGCTTGTGGTCTGTTATTCTAGTTACAGTATTTTTGTAGTTTGTCTTTTTGTAAGGGTGATACGACGCAGGGCGCATTAAAACACTGAAGGACTTGCTATGGGAAAAGTTTCAAAAGACCAAGGCAGACGCGTTGGGCTTGCACACGGTGACAAAATTTACAAATAAATTTTTGGTAAAAATACACCTAGAAACTACAATATTTGTGAACGTCATCGAAATTGCGGTATCTCAATGTTGCAACCTCTGCACAAAATTTCCATAAAAAACAGCCTGCTCATCACTGAATGAAGCGTGTGTTGGACTCATCTTAGGTTTGCTTCTGAAGGATTCCTTTCAGCATTACAATAAATAGAAAATTTCTGTTTCAGCAAAAATCAACCACAGCTGCAGCTCATGATAAAGCTTGATAAATGGTCTTGGTCTGCTCGGACGACAGTGCCTAATATTGTGTACACGCATCTTTTAATGGTGGTTTATCTGTTTTTGGTGCTATTGTTTCGCTGCTTATCACAGTGTTTTCTTTGCGATTGTTGCTCTATTGATGTCCCACCTTGCGTGATATGTGATACCGTTACGAACACACTGGCATTTGTGCGAAGCCTTTTCGTATTTTCCATGAGTTGCCTGTGGCACGTTGTCGTTCGTTGATGAGAGCGATGAGTAAGTATGAAGTCATAGGACAGAATAACAGCGGAATAGCAAATCATTCTGCAACGCAATCTGGCTCTTGACCAGTTTCTATAAATGCGTGATCCGGTGTCTGCCTAGAAATTTACAAGTGCAAAGTGGTAAGTTAAAGACTGCGCAGTGTTAGACTATTATGTAGCATATACAGGCCGTTCATAGAAAACATTTGGTGATCAAAATATTTGTTTGATCACAAGAGAAGCTGTTGACAGTACTTCTGTCAAAAATCACATTTTCATCACCACAGTGACTAGTAGTTACTCTTGATTTTTAAACTGTTTGGAAGTAGGCATGAGCGCAGATATCAAAGGAATCATCTTGAGAACCAAATGTACGCCTAGCTTTATTAGATCGTGATAAGCTATAAACAATTTTCTAATCTTTTAAGAAAAGTGTGGTGCAAAGAATCCATATGTGCAGAATTAAATTTTCGTTTGAAATTGAAAGTAATTTCTTTTCATGATTTCTGGGAATGCAGAAGACATGCTGGGAATTAACTTTGATCAGAGGGTTGCATGTGAATAATTCTGTTTTCAAGTTTTTCGCTTAATGGGTAAAAATTCACAGTGATCTGGACGATCCTACTTTTAGATACATGAAGAGTCTCTCACAATAACCAAACATAATTGTTGACCTCAACAGAAAAATGTTTTGACAATCAGTTGGAACATGGTGATACGTCACTGAATCACTGTACTACATTACTAACACCAGAGCTGCCAGAGGTTAGAATAACGAAGACGCCTCCCTATACAGCAAACGTGCAAGCATTCCAAAAAGATTTGAGAAAAACTGAAAAAAGCTCTAAGATCTTTCTAAATCAGTAGAAAACAGTTAAGTGGAAAAATTTCATACAGGGGCTAATCCCTAAAAAGTTTTTGGGGCATGGGCCACTTTGACTTTTTATGACGCTGGGGTTTTCCAAATAATAGCAATTAAGGACTTGAGTAGTTTTTAATGAAATCTTACTGTAAAGAATAAAGTCATACCTGTGGAAAGCAGGTGGAAAACAAGCTTATAAGAGTGTATACACTCTTATAAGCTTGTTTTCCACTTCACAATGTAGGCTTAGAACTACATGCCTATAAATTAATGATATACCCACCACTTTCCCAATTTGGTGCTGGTGACGAAGATGCATCTCCTCGTGTCCACTCCTGAAATCCAATTTTTATGCAAACAAAGTGGCTGTCAAAAATTTTGAAAGAACCTTCGAAATGTTTTAAATCCAGCATAATTCTGGTTGTATTTTCAAACGTGATGTTCACGAAGTGTCAATATTGCCTTAAGGCTTATATTTGATTGCCCTTTGTACTTCGCTAGGTTGAATTGACCTGTGCGTAATGAATGAATGCCATTGTGTGTTGAATGTTTCCAATTTTTAGGACGGAGTATTGTTGCAACGCCTCCAGCTGGCCGCATAAAATATGGTCAATGTTGCTGGAGCGTCCAAGTCAGATGGGTCTGACTTTCGCTATAGATTCGACGCTCACCGAACTTTTAGCAGAAGAGGAAAACGACCAGAAACCTCTCCAGCTTGGATCGCCGTACGATCAAGGATAAGCTCAAGATCGACAAGTACGGCTTAAATTGCTATTTTAAACGTTACATGTGGCGTATAGTGATAAATTAGTAAAAGGGATGAAAACGCCGGAAATAAACTAATTGCTTGAATTCACTTTACTTTAGTTTGAGTTTAACTGAAAATGAGCACATTCGTGTGTTTTGCGTCAATTTTGGTGACTAGACGAGCATACACCAGATCTCGTTTGTACTTACCCGTTTGCTTGGAGAAAAGCGTGGTTTTCATTTAGTCAGAGTAGGTCGATCGCCACTCATTGAATCTAGTGCTAGTGATGCCTCTTGTTGATGCTAACTAGCTTTTTTTATGAATTTTGCAGACGTTAATTTTGTAGATATTAAAGATTTGAAAGTATTTTTACATCATGCTACTTTATGTTTTCGCCAAACTTATTTATTCTTGGTTTCAGGACGAGGTTGTGGACGTCTATCCCCTGAAGATGCTGTTGCATTGGCTCAGTCACCTCCTCCTGAATTTCTTCAAGAATCATTTGCTGGATCATTGTTAATACTTGAAGGAAATTACAAAAAAGTTAAACCGGAACGTTTTATTGACTTACCTAAACTTTCGCGACAGCCATCTGCACTGCACATATCTCCGCCAACAAGCTCGTGCACTCCACGACTTGTAAAGGAAATAGGCAGAAGGATTGGCTACACGAAAATGGAAAGGTACGTTTTTAGCAGTCAGGATATGAAACGCATACGTTTCCTTTGCGGATGACGCGAAGGCGGCGCAGCAGAATAGATGTTTGCTTGAACCCGCCTTACAGTTCGTTTATTGTTATTCTGTGTGATGGATTACTTTCCATACGAGAGTGGTTGGTGGAGCAGAGAATGTACCAATAGGCTACAGTAGTCCCACGGTTAATAAGTCCAAAATTCTCGGGCCCGGAATTACTCCATTTATTCCTGTAATAAAACAACCCGCTTTATAAACCCAAAACCCCGCTTAAAAGGCCAATTTTCGAACCATTTGCTTAAAATGGGTGAAAAAGCGTCGTAACTCACACTTCTGTGTCTTGCTTTCGACGGTTCCACACTTCGTTGCACTGTTGACCAGGGTTGCCCGATCTACTTTTTGCTAAGGGGCCAAATCTAGTCCAGAAAAGAGCAAAAAAAAGCCATATTCTAAGACAAGGCCAAAAAAGCGCCAACCATTTTTTTCCATATTTATCAGCAGTTACAAAGTCATATGAACCCATACTTAGCAAATTATTAGATGGCAATATTCCTCAATCACAATTGTAGCTCAACAGCAAAACAAGTACATGATGAAAGATCGCAGCAGAAGAACTTAATTTCCATGTGCAGCCATATTACCATCCTCGATAAGTGCTAAAGCGATCAACAAAAATCTGAACAAAACCAATTAACACGTGCACCACTTAAAAAAACAGTAAGTTAGGTAACATTTCAGTTCTCACTGATACCTCTGCAATTGCAGCAAGTAACACTCATCCTAGGTATTCTGATGAAGTTGCTTTCACATTAACTCAGAAACTCTAAGGATCCTAACAAAATTTTCTAATCGAAAACCTTCAAAATTTAGGACTTTGGTGAAAAACTGCAATCAATTGGTCAAAAAAGTGAAAAATGTGGTTCCTCAGACAGGACTCAGGGTGGTCAGATCTAATTTTTGCAAGGGGCCAAATCTATCCTGGAAAAGGGCCAAACGAAAATTTTGGCACCAGCAAGTGCCGAAAAGGGTCAACCTGGCAACGCTGCTGCTGACCTATTGTAGTTCTTAATTCAACTGTTTCGTCGCAGATAGTATATTTGTGCTGTAATTGATAGGCAAGACAATTGGTGCTCTGTAGAATTCATTTTCAAAATGGCGAAAAGGCGTCAAGACGTAGCCTTGTCTAACAAACTTGAGATTTTAGAAAATTACCTAGCGCTGCCAAATTCCGTTCAAAATGCTGCCGCCGAACAACTCCACATCTCCCGTGGTTGCCTAGGATTTGACAAAATGCATGAATTTGAAAAACTGAACGGTCATATTCGACAGTTTCTACACTACCAACAACCAATGAGGCAACTTACTTTTGATGTTTTTGCACTGAAGTGAATATTGTTTTACCATAATAAACAAAGAAAATTGCTTCTTACCTATATACGGTTAATAGATTTAGCAACTTTTAGCGATAGTGCAGTCGGCCATACACCATACTCATTTATGCGCATGTGGCTGGCGAAAATTTGTCCCCGGTAAGCCCACCCGCTTAATAAGCCCACAATCCTCCCGTCCCGAGCTTAATAAGCGGGGAATACTGTATTTTAATTATTATTTGCAATGATTTTGTATGTGCGTTTTTTTCTACGATTATTTCATAAAAAGATGGTCACTTGCCAACATCCATGTTCTCCTCATCATGTTGTAATAACAAGGTTGCTTTTTGATTAAATTTCGTTTCTCTCACGTTACTTCCAGCGGTGTTTATAATTCTTTTAGAACAACATTAATAGTGTTACTTGTTCTTCAATAGTCTTGTATTTCGATCGGTAGTAAAGAAAACCTTCTGCTAATAGTGCTAAGTGAGAGACTATGGTACGTGTGCTGTTCGCTAACGTGCAATCTCAAAAAGAAAATGATCCCTAGCAGACTTTGTAGAGTTTTTCTGCTATCAGCACCAGCTTTGACGTTTGAAAACTGGCCTTTTACGCTTCACTAATCTAAAATGTATCGAAGATTCCTGCAACGTATCTTACACACAACGTTGATTGCGGTTTTATATCTAGCAACACCCTCGTTCTTTTAAAATAAATGATGTTACCAGTGGAATTATAATGCATCGCAAGGCCCACGCCAATTTTTATCCAAAACCACACTATTGTGCATGGACGTCCGCAGGGGAGGGCATAACGGGCATTTTCCCCCCCTGGAAGTTGGAACTAAGAAGCAAAATTTTCTAGAAAACGTAAAATCAGCAGTTTAATTCCGATTAGTTGTGTTAATTCTTGCAAATGACAGTTTGTTTGCCGATATGACACTCTCACTGCACAAGAGTCAGTTCACTGTTCTGGGATAATGCAGTCATGAAATTGGAGTTCACTTAATCCGCTCCTTTGGCTGCAAATGCTGGCTGCGAAAGTGGAGAGCGAATTGTTACTATTAGCCTTTGTTGCGCCATAATAACATGGCAACACATCTTTAAAAGGTTCACTTCAAGTTGTGGTAGTAGCTGTTTTGCCGCGTGTTATGTAGTTGTTGAACTTTACGCGAGCTCGTAAGCCAGGTGCGGATCTAGTCAGTAAACCTAGGGGAGGCGATTTCAGTAATATTTGCTAGTCAATATCATAACGGCTGCGCTACTGTAAGAGGGATGAAGTGTACTTCACAACACTGCTGTGACATCTTTCATCTTTAATTAATATAGTCAGTGATGGCTGCCCAGTTCGCCAACAGTTTTTTACAAACTTGTCTGCTGTAGAAACGAAACTGACTGGCCCTAAAATAACTTTAGTCAATGCCACTCTGCAGTTTATTTCTGGCCACAGGTTCCAGAAAACATCCACAATTTAAAAGACCTGTGTACAACTCATTTCTGTATAGAGTACGACAGTGGTTCCCAACCGGGGTGCCGCGGCACCCTAGGGTGCCATGTAGGCCTACCATATTTTCAGCACCCAAAAAGAGGACAAGTTTTGCCGGCAAGTAAAACGAAAGTAGAATTGTTACGTTTGATGATGTTTT